>Ga0065708_1006526_pt1 | contig 42064 bp, 37 predicted proteins | sample Hoacrofraction12_2_FD_59095 | JGI IMG/M metagenome (GOLD analysis project Ga0065708, IMG submission 59095) | Hoatzin crop microbial communities from Cojedes, Venezuela, sample from fiber fraction 12 v1 | ecosystem: Host-associated > Birds > Digestive system > Esophagus > Crop | place: Venezuela... | reverse complement strand
GCTTGTTGTTGTTAGAGTTGCGCTGCGTGGCCTTTACATCATTATAGGTGTAAGAGAAACGCAGGCTGCCCCACTTGCCACCGTTGGTCACTGCCACGTTGTAGCTCTGGTCAAAACCAGTCTGGAACACCTGGTTCCAGGGGTTGCCGCTGATGGCATTGTACTTGCGCATGGTGCCATCCCAGTAGTAAACATCGCTACCGTCATACTTGGGACCCCAAGAATAATAGGTAGCGAGCAAGCTCTTCACCTTGTTGCCATTGGCATCGGTACGCTCATAGAAGCCACCCGTCTGATAAGCATAGTCGTTCACTACATACAGGTTGCCGTAGCCAGGACCAAACTCCTTCTGGATTTCGGGCATGTAAGCTACACGCTGCCAGTCCATCGACATGTTGAAGTCAACGCCGACGCCTTGGTTGCCAGCGTGACCAGTCTTGGTGGTAATCATCACAACGCCGTTGGCAGCCTCAGAACCGTACAGTGCCGATGCGGCTGCACCTTTCAGAATCGAAACGTTCTCGATATCCTCGGGGTTGATATCTACCAGACCGTTGCTGCGGATGCGCTGGTTGTCCCAGTAACCCTCGTTGTTGGTATCACCGTTATGGATGGGCATACCGTCGAGCACGATCAGCGGCTGGGTAGTACCCGTGATTGACGAGTAACCACGCACGTTGATTGATACGGCGGATACGTTACCACCAGGAGCAGCAGAGATGCGGACACCGGCTGCCTTACCATAAAGGGCGGTAGCAAAGTTGGGAGCACCACTCTTGACCAGCTCATCGGCGGTCACCGAGCTCACTGCATAACCCAGCTTCTTCTGGTCCTTCTTAATACCCATAGCGGTCACAACCACCTCGTTCAGCATGCTAGATGCTTCTTGCATCACGATGTTGATGGTGGTGCGTCCCTTCACGTCAACAGCCTGCGTCTGGAAACCGATAGAGCTGATTTCCAGCGTGGCAGTCGAGGGGCAAGAAAGCGAGAAGTTACCGTCAATGTCGGTAACCGTTCCCGTTGTTCCGCCCAGCACTTTTACTGAGGCGCCAATGACAGGTTCGTTGTTAGGATCCACAATGTTACCGCTGACCGTGGTGGTCTGCGCATAACCAAGGACCGCAAACAGCATGAGTGCCATGGTCATGGCAACCCTCTTAAGATAGAAAGAGGTCTTGTTCTGTTTCATGCCTTTTACAGATTAAAAGTTAATAAATTAATTATTTATAGTTTAATAAATTGTAAATTTTTATTTCTTATATACTGTTGGCATTTAATTATTTTAATAATGTTACCAGTTTGAAGCGGTAAAATTAGAACTTTTTATCATTCTAGCCAAGAGTTGGGTTAATTTTTCATAACTAAATCTGCTATTTTTAACAGTTTTTGGCAGTTTGGGGGGGTTGAACGGGGGACTAAACGGGGTGTTTATAGGCACAACAATGCTTGCCGCGGCGGGCAGTGCCCACAACAACACATTATTTTAAAAATGTATATATGCATCTAGCGATTGTGTAGGTTGTTCTTGAAGTCCTCAAACTCATCTTGCGTGAGTTCGGTGAGGGCGACAGTGATTTTGCCGTCCTGCTCACCAACGGCAAACACCAGCACATTGGTGCCGATGGTGTAGCCAGCCTCCACCTTACCCGTCTGCTCATTAAAGGTCCAGGGCACCGACATCTTGGCTTTGTGGGGCTTGAGGGCGTTCTTGATAGTGAGTTTCGCCATCTCTTGGTCGGTAACAGCACTCGAAGCGATGGTGCATCCGTTTTCCTCGCTAGCAAGCACCACATAATCATATTTCTCACTGAGCCAAAGCACCAGGTCGTGATAATAATAGGTGACCTGCTTGGCGGCAGCCTGCTGCTTCTCGGCTTGCTGACGTTGCTTTTCGGCTTCGCGCTGCTGCCGTTTTTCTTCTTGCAGCTGTTTCTTCTCCAGCTCTTTTTGGGCTTTTTCTTGACGTTGCTGCTCCTTGAGTCGCTGTTTTTCAGCCTCTCTTTGACGTTTCTCAGCCTCCTTTTGTTGCTTAGCCAACTCTTTTTGGCGTTTTTCCTCAGCCCGCGCCTGTGCTCGCCGCTCGGCTTCGGTCATCACGGGTTGCGTCTCATCTTCTTCTGCCTGCACAGGTGTGCGTTCGGCGGTTTCAACTTTCTCACGCACCTGTTTTCGCTGGCGGGTGCTGCGCTTGGTGGCAGCGGTAGCCTTTTTGTCTTTAGAGACAACCTTTTCGGCAACCTCGGGCTCATCGTCATCATCCTCTTTTTGATTTTTGCCGGACAGCGACTGGTAATGATTGGCCGCCTCGGTGACACTGACAAAATAAACGCCACCCTCATCCACCTGCTTTCGCCCTATGGAGAAGCGGAAGCGGTTGGCTTCGTGCCTAAAGTCCTTGACAACATTATTACTATTGCCTGGTCGCCAATCGGTCACTGCCTCCACATCGTCAAAGCCCGCCATGATGTCGTCGATGGCTTGCTGAGCCTTCTTGACGCTATAACGTCCTGGCGTGTTCAGGAAATAGGTGACCTCGCCCTTGTCACGCTGCTGCTTGACCTCGGAGGCACTGGGCATGTAGTAATATTCAAAGTAGTTGCGTCCGATGAAGGTGCGCTCCACCACGTCGTCGAGATACCAATTCATGTTTTCGTGAGCCTGTGCCTCTTGCGTGGGAGGCAGTTGCGCAGCCACATGGGCACACCAGACCGTCACAAGGACGAGCATAAGCCCCAAGCGTTGCAGCAGATTGTCGTATCGCATATCGGAATCAATGAAACATCAGGTATTAACAAAGCAAATATCGGACTGATGCAGCAGGCGGCTAGGCTTATCACGACGTTGCGGCTGCCATTGAGGAGCCACCCCGCATACAGTCATCGCACACAAAATTAGTGATTTTTTTTGTTATCGCCGTCATATCCACCAACTTTTTTGTTGGGGCGACTTGTCAGCGGGGTGGCATTTGGGTGAATTATGCACTTTTGTTTGCATTAATCGCACAAATTACCTACCTTTGTGGCACACGAAACAGATTAAGCATTAATCAACCAACAACATCATTAACGACATTAAAACATGAACGAAATCGCAAAGTTAAATCCTGAATGCATCTGGCGCAATTTTGACGCGCTGACGCAAATTCCGCGTCCCTCGGGACATGTCGAGAAAGTGCAGCAGTTCCTGCTCGATTTTGCCAAAGGCATTGGCGTTGAGGCATTCCAAGACGCTGCCGGCAACATCGTGATGCGCAAGCCGGCAACGCCAGGCATGGAAAACCGCAAGTGCATCACCATGCAGGCACACATGGACATGGTGCCGCAAAAGTCACCCGAGAGCAAACACAACTTTGAAACCGACCCCATCGAAACATATATCGATGGCGATTGGGTAAAAGCTCGTGGCACTACGCTAGGTGCCGATGACGGTCTGGGTGTGGCTGCCATTATGGCTGTGATGGAGGACAACACACTCAAGCATGGTCCCATCGAGGGCCTCATCACGCGCGATGAGGAAACGGGCATGTATGGTGCCAACGACCTGCCCAAGGGCGAGTTGAACGGAGACATCTTGTTCAATCTGGATAGCGAAACGTGGGGCAAGTTTGTGATTGGCAGCGCAGGCGGCATCGACGTGACCTGCAAACGCGACTATAAGCAAGTGAAGACCGCCAGCGGCGAAACGGGTGTTTGCATCACGCTCAAGGGTCTGAAGGGTGGTCACAGCGGTCTGGAAATACATGAGGGTCGTGCCAACGCCAACAAGCTGATGGCACGCCTAGTGCAGAAAGCGATTGTAGATTACAAGGCTCGTCTGGTGAGCTGGCATGGCGGCAACATGCGCAATGCCATCCCGTTTAAGGCTGAGGTTGTCATGACCGTGCCCGACGATAACCTGAAGGGGCTGAAGAAGCTGGTGAAAGAGCTGAAAGGTCTGTTTGAGGACGAATTTAAGCACATCGAAGATGGTGTGGACCTGACGCTGAAGGCAATTGACCGCCCCAAGGAGAAAATGGCGCAGGACGACCAGACGGTAATCTTGCGGGCAATTTATGCCTGCCACGATGGCGTGGTGCGCATGATTCCAGCTTATCCTAATGTGGTTGAGACATCGAGCAACCTAGCCATTATCGACATCGAGGGCGGCAAGGCTGCTGTGCAAATTTTGGCTCGCTCGGCTCGTGAGGATATGAAGGAGTATATCACCAAGATGCTGATGACGTGCTTCCACATGGCAGACTTCAAGGTTGAGACCGGCGGCAGCTATGTGGGCTGGGATCCCAACCCCGATAGCGAGGCACTACAGATGCTGCTCAAACTGTATAAAGAGCTGTTTGGCGAGGACGGCATTGTGCAAGTGGACCATGCCGGTCTGGAGTGCTCCATCATCTTGGGCAAATATCCGCACATGGATGTGGTGAGCTTCGGTCCCACGCTGCGCAGTCCGCACACGACCATCGAGCGTGCTTACATTCCGGCAGCCGAGCCCTTCTGGCGCCTGCTGGTGAAAGCCCTTGAGGAAGTGCCCATGAAGTGACGGATATGCCAATTCGCTGACGACGGCGAAAGGAAATAAGCAAAACAAAATGATGGGGTCTCCCCAATCCACTGATTACGCAGCCACGCCCCTAGTTGCCTATAGCAATGAGGGCATGGCTGCGTTGTGAGTGGAGATTTGGCTGGCGGCAGAACATCATTGACACGAAATAACAAACCACAAAACTGCAAACAATGAAGACATTAGCATTTGTTACCATGATGATGTGCCTCATCATAGGCTCATGTGACGACCCTGAAGGCAAATGGGATGAGATGAAGTGGAAATCTGAGACAGCGTTCACGCGCGGCTTTCCGCACGAGGTGAGGCTGAATGCGGCTGGCGACTCGGTAACATTTACCTGCACGAATTATCGCCTAATGGGCGCACAGGCGTTTGTGGTAGTGGATGGCTATGCAACCTATCTGGAGGACACGTGCAAATATTGGTTTGACATCAGCTGGTGTGACAACGTGTTCACCGTCACGGCTGCCGCCAACAACACGGGCGCCGAGCGGGAATTTGAGGTGCAGCCCTATAGTGGCGACGCATTCGATTCGTTCACCTTTACCCAGCCCTCAATAGACTGGTAATTATCGTGCACTAAAATGCAATGATAAGTCCTGCCGACCAACTGTTGAACTTAGGTCCATAACCACTCTTGAACACACTCATGGGGCGGTAACGGACAAACGCGCCGATGCCATCATAGGTGAGTGCGCCAAACAGGTCAACCGTCACATGCCTGATGTCCAGCTTGCCATATTCGTCGGTGATGGTCTGCTTGTATCCGTTGCTGTCAATCGTCTTATAAGTGTTATAGATTCTGGCGCGAATGTTGAAGTCGATAATGGGTCCGGCTGTGAAACGCAAGTCTTTAACAACAGGCAGCGAATAGATGATGGGCACTTGCAGGGTAGATAGGTTCAAAGATGACCTGCACGACATGCTCCCATCGGCAAAAGGTTGCACCGTGATGCGGTGCTGATTGTCTGCCACCAGCTGCATATTGTCCTTCATGAGGTATGTTTGTCCTTCAAAACCTAGTCCTGCCATGACGTAATGCCGTCGCAGGGGCTGGAAGCGCACGCCCAGTGCATACAACAGTCCCCAATGCCTCATTCCCTTGTTATACTCGTCCATGGCAGGATAGCCAGTCGCAACGTTCAAGCCGCCCCAACCAAAGTATAGTCCGCCTATCAGCAGCCTAATCTGCCGACGATAGTCGTTGTTGGTACGATATTGAGTGGTGTCCTCGCGCTGGAACGGAAATTTAAACTTGATGTCGCTACCCGTTTGAGTGGTGACCACCTGCTCGTTGCTGCGGTGGTCGTTGCGATAGACGTAGTCGTAGTGGTCGCCATCGGCAGCAATGCCCTTGACGTTCATCATCACACCTGCCGAGTCTTCGGCAATGACCACCTGCTCAGGATGATTAAAAACCTTGACGGTATCCATGGTGTTGGCAGCCATGCACAGTGGCAATACCAGTGTCAGTGTCAGGATAATTTTGTTCATTGTTTGGATTGTTTTGACTATTGTTGATTTTCGTTTCATATCACTGTTTGATGAGTTTTTTGATGTAATCGCTACCGGCAGTGCTCTCCATATAGATGACAATCATCTGGTTAGATTTGCCCCTGGCATTGAGCGACTGGTCGAGGAAAAACAGGTAGCGGTTAAGGCGTTTGCCCTTGCCATCAGGCATGTAGGCAGGCAGCGCATAGTAGCCATAGTAGAGGTTTCCCTGGCGGTACTCCACCTCGCGGCTTGCGGCTTGCGTTCCCTGCCTAATCACAACACGGCGCACCTGGTCAGCGGCATTGCAACCAGCATTGATGGTGAGGCTGCGATACACAGTAAGCCCCATGCTGGCGGCTCGCTTGCCAGTCACCACGATCTCGGTGCTGCTAGGAGCATCCTTGTAGTTGCCGTGAAACAGGGCATCGATGGGCAAGCCAGTCTGTGCCCATGCCATGCCACCAATCATCGCGGCGAGGTGTATGAATAATAACAGAATGATACGTTTCATAACTTATCGTTTTGTGGTTAATTGTCCTCGTCAAGAGCGGTGCCAATGCTATGCAGTTGGTCCATCACATTGTCCTCAACCGCAGCTTGGGCATCGCCCACAGCGTCCAGGTCGTTGCTGAGCAGGTTCATCACCACGTCAGCGTCGGTGACCACCTTGCCGTTGACGTATGCCAAACACTGGTCTGCCGTTGTTGACAGTGATTGATGGTGCCAGACTGCCAGTGCCACACCTATCAGCACCGCTACCGCTGCGGCGGCAGCGAGGAGGCGGCTATAATGACGAGCATGATGATGCTGACGTTGCTCAAGGCTTTTGCCCAAGCTATAATAGCCCATCACCACACGAGCCTCGTCGATGGCGTCACTGTGATGTGGGGACTCAGCCAGCAACCGCATGAGTGTAGCCTCTTGTTGCTCGTCAAGGGTGCAGGCAAAGTAGCATTCAATCATCTGCTCCAGTTGCTGCTTGGACAGCACATCGGTGCCTGTGGCAGAGTTAGTGTGGTCTTGCTTCATTGTTGATTCTCCTTTCTGCGGTAACATTCCCGCACGATTTTGCGTGCGCGGCTCAATTGCATGCGCACAGCAGCTGGTGTTGTGCCTAACGTTTGGGCTATCTCATCAAATGTGCGCCCCTCAATCTCGCGCAGCGTCACGATGCGCCGTTGCACCTCGGTGAGCCGGCTGTCGATAATCGCATGCACCTCGGCATAAGTCGCTTCGCGCTCGTCCCAGCTGGTGGTGGCATCGGCAGCATCATGGTCTTGCAACTCGGTGTGAGGGTGCGCATTGCGACGGCGCACCGCATCGATGCTGACATGGCGCACGGTGGTGAAGCTGACGCCGGCAGCCTCACCATCGTTAGCCACCTGCCGTCCCCGTTGCCACAGACGGCAAAACGCCTCCTGCACCGCATCGGCAGCATCATCGTCGTTGCCGGTGATGCGCCGCGCCATGCTCCACAGCCGCCAACGCAGCCGCTCAAAGGTCGATGTCAGCAAATCGTCGCCCATGTTGTCATGATTGAGTCGCGTTCTATAAAAGAGACGCACAACCCATCATTCTGTAACATCATTCAAGAGGAAATTTTTTTAAAAAAAGGATGTGTGGCATCTGGGTCAGCTACACATATATAATATAAATAGGTGTATCAGGCTTGATGAGTGAGTTAACGCAAAATGCCCGCCTCGATTGCCGTGCCATCACCATAGGCATCGTCCATCAAGCGGGCGCATTGTGCGGCTATGAGGTGGCCGTCATCGTAATAGTAATGCAAGTCGTTGCCCAGCACGGGGTCGTGACTATAATCGAACACCCGATTTGCACCAAAAATGCTCGTCATCACTGCCAAATCATCACTGCTGATTGCCTCGTAGCCATAATGTGGAGGGATGATGACCAAATAGTTAGCCTCATGCTGCGACAGCACATCGGCAATATCACGCAAGCGTTGCTCGACCCCCGACGTTATCTTGTCGGGGCAAGGCATCAGCTTTTGCGGCAGGCTATATTTCGCCAAATGCTCAGGCGTGTAAAAGGCAGGAGGGTTAACAGCTATCAAAGAATCTGCCCAGCCATAGTAGCTCTCGTTATACGCCTCGATGCGGTCGGGGATGTCGGTAGTGGCAAAGCCCTCGGCAAGCACACGGTGCGTCATCAACGACGGGAACAGGGTGTACAAAGCAATCTGAGGCCTGCGAAATGCGTTGAAATAGAGCTGATGAAATTTCCACCACGACACGTTGGCGGCGGTCGATGGATGCTGCACATACAAGATGTCGTTATCTAGTGGATAACGCTTGAGCATCTCATCCTCGATAATCAGCAGGGCGTTGTTGATGGTTGTGCCACAGTCAGTTAAATAATGCAGCTTGTTGAGGATGCCATGCAGGGTCTCGCGGCTGGCATTAAAATGGCAGGCACTGGCACGAGGCGGCAAGTGCGTCAACCAATCATCAATGCGGTAGTAACCTGACAATGACGAGCCAAATATGAATGAATCGTAATGTCTGTCAGGGTCATAGAGCTTGTAGCTCTCGACCGACACATAACCCGTGTTGACGGTAAGTGCCACCGTGTCACCAGGCTGATAGGCGTGACCATTGTAAGGTCTGACCACATGAAAGGGGTCCTTCACCAGATATACCGCCACCAGTGCCAACACAGGAGCCAGTGCCAGCAATGTGAGCAAGATGAATCGCCTCATTCCTCGCATGGCAACAGGTGTAGGTCAAAATCGGTTGATGATTTCCGCAATGGCACGGGCATCATCGGGCGTGATGGGATGAGCTATGGGCAGCGACACCACCTCTTGGGCCAACGCCTCGGTGACGGGCAGCTCGCCATGAGCCAGCTGCGCATAGCATGGCTGACGATGCGGTGGCGTGGCATAGTGCACATCGGTACCCACACCGTTATCTAGCAAAAACTTCCTAAAGTCATCGCGCCGGGCTACGCGCACCACATATTGATGCCACGTCTGCCGCATCGTGTCAAAGATGACGGGTGTCGTCACCCGCGGATTGCTGATGCTGGCTTGGTATGCTTGAGCAACGGCGGCACGCTGGGCATTTTCATGTTCCAGATGGCGCAACTTGACTCGCAGCATGGCTGCCTGAATCTCATCGAGGCGGCAGTTGAGCCCGCGGTAGATGTTGTGATAGCGGCGGTCGGCACCATAGTTTGCAATCGCACGCACCGTTTGCGCCAGCTTCTCGTCGCTGGTAACCACAGCACCGCCATCGCCCAGGGCACCCAGGTTTTTAGTGGGATAAAAGCTGATGCCGGCAGCATGCCCCAAACAACCTGTGGCATGGGTGCCTTGCAAACCAGGCACATCGCTCAATGCGCCTATAGCCTGAGCATTGTCCTCAACGATGAGCAAGCCATGTTGCCGCGCCACATCAAGCAGCAGCGCATCGCAGCAAGGTGTGCCATACAGGTGAACGGGCATGATGGCACGGGTGCGGGGCGTAATCAGCCCCTCTAGCAGACGGCTGTCAAGGTTCATGGTGTCAGGTCGCACGTCGCACAAGACGGGTGTGAGCCCGTTATCGCTCACTGCCAGCACAGTTGCCACATAGGTGTTGGCAGGTACAATTACCTCGTCGCCATCTTGCAGCACGCCCATCTCTTTGTATGCCCGCAAAATCAGCCGCAGGGCATCGAGTCCGTTGCTCACCGCCACACAATAGTCGGCTTGGCACAGCTGTGCCACCTCTTGCTCCAGCAGCTCGGTCTGTTCACTGTGCAGATAGCGGCCTCGCTCAATCACTTCACACGCTGCCGCCTTCAACTCCTGCATATAGGGAGCGTTGGTCTTTGCTAAATCTAAAAACGGGTACTGTCTTGACATCTCACTCATCGCGGTCCAGCGCAGGCATATTGCTCTGCTTCAGCTCAATAAATTTCTCATATTCCCTCACATAATCGTCTTCATCGAAATGGTCGGATGCCAAAGCCAAGCACACCGACCCTGACGAGAAGTTTTGCAGTGTGCGCCAGATGCCAGGAGCCACCAGCAACCCCTGATAGGGACGATTGAGGGTGTAGGTATATTGGTTCTCGCCATCGTCAATCGACACGTCAAAGCTGCCACTGATGGCAACGATAAACTCCTGACAAGTATAGTGGCTATGACCACCCCGCTCTGCCCCGCCAGGCACGTCGTAGATATAGAACGTGCGCTTCAGGTCAAAGGGCAGTTCAACACTGTTGTTCACCGCCGTCAGGTTGCCATTGGCGTGATGGTTGCGGTTGAGCGTGATGATGCGGCAGTCGTTGATGCGCGACTGGTTGTGGATAGCGATTTTTTCTGATTTATCCATGCTTCAGGGTAATGAACTGATTAAAGTCGGTGATATAGTCGTCCTCGTCATACATCGTGCTCGACAGCACCAGAGCCACCGAGTTGGTCGAGAAGTTGTTGAGGTAACGCCACGTCATGTTAGGCACATACAAGCCCATCTGCGGACGTGCCAAGTGAAACGTTTGCTCGCCGTTGCCGTCGTTTACCACCACGTCAAAGCTGCCGCTCAGCGCCACGATGAACTCATGCTGTACCTTGAAGGCATGCCCGTCGCGCCACATCCCGCTAGGCACGTCATAAATCCAATAGTTGCGCTGCACCTCAAACGGGATGTGCCCCCCGCTCTCAATAAATGTGAGGTTGCCTCGCGGGTCGTTCACCTTGGGCAACTCGATGATGTGTGCCTGCTGTTCTTTATTTCCTGACATGGTTTGCCAAATCGATGAGGTATTGTCCATAGTGGTTCTTGCTCATGGGCTGTGCCAATGCTAGCAGTTGGGCATCGTCAATCCAATGCTTGCGCCAAGCGATTTCTTCAAGCGACGCCACTTGCACGCCCTGCATGGTCTCGATGGTAGCGATAAAGTTGCTCGCATCTTGCATCGACTCACTGGTGCCCGTGTCAAGCCATGCGAAGCCTCGGCCCAGCGTCTGCACATGCACACGCCCCTGCGACAGATATTCCTGATTCACCGTCGTGATTTCAAGCTCGCCTCGGGCACTGGGCTTGATGTGCTTGGCAATCTCGACCACATCGTTAGGATAAAAGTACAGTCCCGTCACCGCATAGTTGCTCAGCGGCTTCTCGGGCTTCTCTTCGATGCTTGTGGCACGGCCCTGCTCGTCAAACGCCACCACACCAAAGCGGTTGGGGTCCTTCACCGGATAGGCAAACAGCGTGCACACATCGTCGCTGGCGGTGCGAGCCACCGCATCGGTGAGCATCTGCGTGAAGCTTTGTCCATAAAAGATGTTGTCGCCCAGCACCAGGCAAGCATCGTCGGCGCCCACAAACTCCTCACCAATGATGAATGCCTGCGCCAACCCCTCGGGGCGCGGCTGCTCGGCATAAGCAAAACGCACACCCAGTTCCTCACCGCTGCCCAGCAACCGCTTGAACATCGGCAAGTCGTGAGGTGTGGAGATAATCAAAATGTCGCGGATGCCAGCTAGCATCAGCACCGAGATGGGATAATAAACCATCGGCTTGTCGTAGATGGGGATGAGCTGCTTGGATATGCCCTTGGTCACAGGATAAAGGCGCGTGCCCGACCCGCCTGCTAGTACGATTCCTTTCATATCTAGTCGTGTATCTTTTATTATTATCGTATTTATATGCTCACAGTGAATGGGCGAAGTTACAAAACTTTTTACAATCCGCCAAATCAAAACCGCAAAAACACATTGAGCTTAAGGCATAGGATACTTAAGCCTCATATCTATAAATGTCGCTAAGAATGGCATAAAAAGGATTTTTTTGGCGATTTGGCTTGTCGGTTGACAAGAAAAGATTAATTTAGCGAGCTGAAATGTCAACCACCCAAAAGCATGCAAGCATCATGACAAAAACTGAAAGGGCTATCACAGAACTGCAATTGGGCGATGTGCCACAGGTGTATCACAACCTGCGGTATAACGATGGCGAAATCTGCTTTGCAGACAACATCACATCGATACCTGGACTGGTGGCACAGTTCAAGGTCAACTTCATCGCATTTGTGTTTGTGCTGCGCGGCAACCTGACACTTGAGCTCGACGGCAAACGATACCAACTGGGCGTGAACTGTGCGGCACTGGTGGACCGCAACCATGTGGTGACGGCAACCGACCGCAGCGACGACTTTGAGTGCATGATATGCGTGGTGAGCACCGATGTGGGATTTTCGTTCATCAACAAGAGCCTGCTCGACTCGATGCTGCACCTCGCCTCTAATCCCGTGATTCAATTCAACCAAGAGGAGATAGACCTGATGATGCACTATCGCGACCTGCTGGTGTTCAAGATGGACCACCCCCAGCTGAATTATGGTCGTGAGACGGTGCGCGACATCATCCGCTGCTTTGCTTACGACTTGCTGTCAAATTTCAACCAGCACCTGAGCGACGATGGCGACGTGCTGCGTCAAGGCGACAAACTGTTCAGACGCTTCATGCTGCTACTGGCAGAGAGCAGTGCCCGCAATCGCAGCGTCAGCGATTATGCCGATCAGCTGTGCGTGTCGCCCAAGTACCTGACCAGTGTGTGCCGCAAGCACGGCGGCAGCACAGCGAGTGAGCTCATCGCTCTGGCTGTTGTGGGGCGCATCAAGCAATTGCTGCTCTATAGCGACATGAGCATCAAGGAGGTGGCTACCGAGATGGGATTTGACAACCTCTCGTTCTTTGGAAAATATGTGAAAAAGCATCTGGGTCTGTCGCCCAACAACTATCGCAAAGCCGGCGGCTACGGGAAATAGCAATTTAGTCATCGGGGGGGGAGAAGAATAGCGGTTCACACCAGCCGCCTTAAGCCTTAAGCCTTAGACCCTAAGCCTCCTTGCAGCTACGCCAGTGCTGCCTCTAGCGCATCGGTGACGGCATTGAGGTATTGGTCGAGCGTGCGTGCTTTGCGGATGGCTTTGAGCTGGCGGTGTGGCACGTCATCGAGCAACAGATATTCCCAGATGGTCTGCAAGCGGCGCACCAATTGCCCCTCACCACCATCGAGCTGAGCCGTGTAACCAGCAACCAGCATATCATGAAATCGGCGGTAACTATCAACCGAAGCGTCGCCCGACACCATGCCAGGATGTGCTGCCAAACCGCGACCCAGCATCACACCAGCGAGGTCTGGATAACGGTTAGCTATGGCATCGATATCGTCACCCGACATCAAGCAGCCATTAAAAACCACTTGACATGGGCAATCGGCAACAAAGCGGTCAGCCTGCTCCATGTCTAGCTCGCCACGATATTGCTGCTTGCCGATGCGCGGATGCAATGTGATGTGAACGGGATGCAACAACGACATGAGCGGCAAAATGTCGCGCCACTGGTCTGCGCTATCCCAACCGAGTCGCATTTTCACACTATATTGCACACCATCGACCGATGCCAACGCCTGAAACAGCGCAGCCACCTCGGCTGGATGAGCCAGCATGCCAGACCCCTTGCGGTGCAATGCCAGCGGCGGGAACGGGCAACCCAAGTTAATGTCCACTCGGCTATAGCCCATTTGTTTGAGTGAAGTGACCATCAACAGGGCATCGGCAGGAGCACACGCCAGCACCTGCGGCACCAGCGTGATGCCAACGTTGCGCTGCGGACTCACATCACGCATCTCGCGACGGCGCATCTCGCCTCTCTCCACACGCAGCATCGGAGCATAATAGGCATCGATGCCGCCAAACACCGCTGCATGAGCGGTGCGCCACACGCCGTCGGTCACGCCTTGCAGGGGTGCTGCCAACATGCTCAGCCGACGCTTTGGGGAAACGTTGGCGGGTTGTGTCATATCGTGATTTTGCATAGCATCGTTCGTTTAGTGATTTTTGCGGCTACAAAGGTAATGAAAATATGCCACTTGGCGATTATGCGAGGACAAAAAGGGCTTTAGGTTTTGGGCTTAAGGCTTTAGGCTTATGCTTTCTACGCATTTTCTTAAGCCTTATACCCTAAGCCTTAAGCCCAAAGCCCATTTTTATTTTTAAAACGCTAACTTGTTGCCGTTTCGGTTTTTTTTGCTACCTTTGCCACCCATAGATGCGTTTTTTATAGATAAAAACCTAATTAGCAATGAATAAACGTTTATCTCTGATTTTATTTTCAAGTTTGATGTGCCTGTCGGTATGGTCACAGACGCTGACCATCGGTGACCGCCGCGCACCGCACGACAGCTTCAACAACATCTGGCTGTGTCCGCTCACGCAGTCGGCATTTGGCAGCAACGCCAGGCTGACGGTGCGCTACGACGAGAGCGAGGTGAAGTCACTCACCATTGAGGGCGTTACCGTTGCCAACGGCAGCACATACACTTTTGCAGACGTTGCCGGCGGCAAGGGATATGCCACCGTTGCGATGACCGACAGCGGCGAGGTGACTGGCGAAATCACATTCACCTGGCTGCCCGTGCTGGAGCTGACAGGCGACTTTAGCAACACCTATAGCGAGGGCACAGTGGTTGTCAGCGAGCCCGACTCGGCACTGGCTGAGCCGTTGCGTGCCAAACTCAAATGGCGCGGACAAGCCACCAACGCCGACGGCAAGCACAAGCGCAACTACCGCATCAAGTTCTTGAACGAAGAGGGCAAGAAGCAAAATCACCGCTTCCTGGGCTTGCGCAATGACAATAGCTGGATTTTGGATGCCGGTCAAATGGATCTGCTGCGTGTGCGCAACCGTGTGAGCACTGACTTGTGGCTCGACATGGCACACAAGCCTTGGTACAGCGACGAGCACCCCAAAGCTGTGAACGGCTCGCGTGGTGCGATGGTTGAGGTGCTGCTCAACGGCGCTTACGCTGGCATCTACAACATGTGCGAACCCATCGACCGCAAGCAGATGCGTCTGGAGCGTTATGACACTATCAACAGCGAGTTCCGCGGTGAGTTGTGGACCGTGTTCCAGTGGTCGCGTGTGGGCACCATGTATGCTCCCACCACACCTAATCCCAATTCACCCACCTGGAGTGGCATAGAGACCAAGTATCCGAGCTTTAGCGACGTGTGTCCCACCGACTATAGCACGTTGTACGACAACTTCATGTTTGGCAAGCGTGCCAGCCAAGACACGGTGCTCTATGTTGATAGCATGAAGTATCACTTTGATATGCCAGTGCTTATCGATTACTACCTGTTCATCACCACGTTGCAAGCCATCGACAACGAGTCCAAGAACATCTACTATGCTTGCCAAGATAAGCAGGATAGCACCATCTTGACCATCACCCCTTGGGACCTTGACATCTGCTTGGGCCAGAACTATTCGCAAAGTGTGAACCTGCCCGACATGATTAAGCCCGACCGGCCTGTGAACTGGATTAGCAACCTGGCGCTCACCTGCATGCGTGACAACAAGACCTACGAGAAGATGCTCATCGACCGCTATTGGGAACTGCGCCAAGGCCCGCTGAACACCGACAGCCTGGTAGCACGCTACCGCAATGCCATCGACAACCTGGAGAACTGCGGCGCAGCTGCACGTGAAGAGGGTCGCTGGAGTGGTGACAGTGATATCGCTGGCAAGACGCTGGACCTGAGTGCCGAGGCCGACTATGTTGCCAACTGGCTGCAACAGCGCATGGCATTCCTTGACGAGAACACCTACAAGCAGGAAGAAGAGCCCGACCCGCAATGGCTCACGGGTGATGTGAATGGTGACGGTGAGGTGACCATTGCCGACGTGAACGTTCTGGTTGACATCATTCTGGGCACCGTTGCCGACGATGACACGATGTTGCGTGCCGACGTGAACGATGACGGTGAGGTAACCATTGCCGACGTCAATTCAGTAATCGACATCATCTTGGGCGCAAGCTAATAAAACAACATCCCAATCCCTTACAAGCACGCCCGGGCGACACCACATCGACCCGGGCGGCTTGCATCAAGTGGGTGCATTTATCTGAACCCATTGCACTGTTTATCGATTATCTTTTGTAACTTTGCAACCTCAAATCACATTGTTTTCAAGCAATATGGAATCAACACGACTACAAAAAATCAACCGCTTGGTACAAAAAGAGCTCAGCGAGCTGTTCAGGCAACAAACAGCCAAGACACATGGTGTGCTGGTCACCGTGAGCAGTGCGCGAGTGTCGTCAGACCTGAGTGTCGCCAACGTGCGCCTGAGCATCTTCCCCAGCGAGCGGGCTCAAGAGCTCATCAGCAATATTAATGCCAACGAAAAGAGCATCCGCTATAATCTGTCACAACGCGTTCGCTACCAGCTGCGGCGTTGTCCTGAGCTGAAGTTCCACATCGACGATTCGCTAGACTACATCGACCGCATCGATGAGCTGCTCGCCAAGGACAAGCCAGCGCATGCTGATGAAGAATAACGTTACCCTCACTGCCATCAATCGGCAATAACGCCCCACATGAGCCTGCCGTTAAAAATAGCGTGGCGATATCTGGTGTCCCGCAAGGGACATCAGGCGGTCAACATCATTTCGATTGTGGCGGTGTGTGGCGTGGTAGTGGCAACTGCCGCGCTCGTCTGCGTGCTAAGCGTCTTTAACGGCTTTCGCGGGCTCATCATGGGACGATTGGCGATGCTTGACCCACAAGTGGCTATCACTGCCACTGTGGGCAAGACCATTGCCGATGCCGACAGCGTGATTAACGCAATCAGCGGCATACCTGGCGTGCAACGCGCCATGCCCGTGCTTGAAGACCAGGCACTGGCTGTGTATGCCCAATTTCAAATGCCCGTGCGCCTGAAAGGTGTGCCCGACGACTACAACACCATGAACGACATGGACTCACTCATGGTTGACGGTCAGTGGATGCTGAACGACCAGGTGTCACGCTATGCAGTGGCTGGCGTGGGACCGGCATTAACGCTGCATGTGCGCCCCGACTATATCGGCATGGTGCGCCTCTATGCACCTCAACGCCAAGGCCGCATCAATTTAGCCAATCCTATGGGGGCATTCCGGCAAGACTCGCTATTTGTGTCGGGCATTTTCCAACTGCAACAAAACAGCTATGATGCCGACATGATTTATGTGCCGCTCGAAGCCGCCCGACAACTATTCGACTATGACCGCCAAGCGACTCAAATCGAGCTGCGGCTGACGGCTCAAGCCAACGAAGCCACCGTGATGCACGAGCTGCAACAACGGCTGGGCAGTGGCTATACCATCAAGAATCGCTTAATGCAACAGCGCGAAGCCTATCGGCTAGTCAACGTTGAGAAATGGATGGCTTTTTTGCTGCTGGCATTCATCCTTGTCATCGCCACCTTTAACGTCATCAGCACCTTGTCGCTGCTCATCATCGAGAAGAGCCAAAGCATTGCCACACTGCGTGCGCTGGGTGCCAACGACAGTCAGGTGTCACGCATCTTTGTCATGCAGGGGTGGCTCATCACCCTGTGCGGTGCAGTGGCAGGCATCGTCTTGGGATTGTGCCTGTGCCTGTGTCAACAACATTTCGGGTGGATTAAAATCAGCGGCGACCCTGCCAACATGATTGTCAGTGCCTACCCCGTGCAAGTGCAATGGACCGATGTGCTGGTGACCTTGGCACTGGTGGCAGCCGTGGGATTGCTCACCTCGGTAGTGACTGCGCTAATCATGCGCCGCCGCCTGAATGCGAACACTAACAACAATCAATAACTTCAAAAAATATCACAACACTCATGTTAGTCATTAACTCCTACGAAGAATTTGCAGCCCACCTGGGCGAAGAATTGGGCACAAGCGACTGGCTGCTTGTTGACCAAGACCGCATCAACAAGTTTGCCGACGCCACACTCGACCACCAGTGGATTCATGTGGATGTGGAACGGGCCAAGGCCGAGAGTGCCTATCACAGCACCATCGCACACGGCTATCTCACGCTATCGCTGCTGCCCCACATGTGGAACCAGATTATCGAGGTTCATAACATCGACATGATGGTCAACTATGGCATGGACAAGATGCGCTTTGGCCAGCCCGTCATTACCGGCAGCCGTGTGCGGCTCACAACCAAGCTGCACAACATTGCCGACCTGCGCGGCATCTGCAAAGCCGAGATTGAATTCCGCATTGAAATCGAGGGACAGCGCAAACCCGCCCTGCAAGGCATTGCATCGTTCCTGTACTACTTCAAGCGGCAGGCATGAACATCAGCATCATCAACGGCCCCAATCTGAACCTGGTGGGCAAACGCGAGCCAGCCATCTATGGCAGCCAGTCGCTTGATAACTACTTGCAGCAATTGGCTGACCTTTACCCACAGGTTAACTTTCAGTGCTTCCAGAGCAACATCGAGGGTGAGATTGTTGACCAGCTGCAACAGGTGGGCTTCAGTTGCGACGGCATCATCCTCAACGCAGGGGGCTATACCCACACCTCGGTCGCCATTGCCGATGCGGTGGCAGCCATCACGGCACCGGTGGTGGAGGTGCACATTAGCAACGTGCATGGCAGGGAGCCATTTCGCCATCACTCACTGCTGTCGCCCGTGTGTAAAGGCGTGATTGCAGGATTTGGACTCGACAGCTACCGTCTGGCGGTGGAAGCCTTGCTTAAAGCCACGCCTAAGCAGCCATGACCGAGCAACTAGAAGATTACATCTTGGCGCACATCGATGCCGAGCCACAGCCCTTGCAACGCATCGACCACGACACACACGTGCAAAACATCTATTGGCACATGTGTTCAGGTCACTTGCAGGGACGGCTCATCACCATGCTCACCCGCATGGTGCGTCCGCAGCAAGTGCTTGAATTGGGCACCTTTAGCGGTTACAGTGCGCTATGCTTAGCCGAGGGCTTGCCCGATGACAACTGCCATGTGGATACGATTGAGGTGGACGATGAGCAAGAGGACTTCATCCGCGAGCACTTGGCGAAATCACCCTACGGAAAGCGCGTGTCGTTGCACATCGGCGATGCCCGCGATGTGGCTCCGCAGCTCGACAAACTTTACGACCTCATCTATATCGATGCCAACAAGCGGCAATATGTTGAATACTATGAGCTGGCGATGGATTACCTGAAACCAGGCGGATTCATGATTGCAGACAACACGCTATGGGCAGGCAAAGTGGTTGACGAGAAAGCCCAAAACGAGGCGCAGACCCGAGGCATCATCGCCTTTAACGACCGAGTCGCCCACGACAATCGGGTCAACAAGGTCATCATTCCGTTGCGCGATGGTTTGACCCTCATCTACAAAAAACCGTAGCCCCTGATTAGGCGGCAACCGGTTGCATACAATTTTTATGTAATTATGCAAAAAAAAACTAATTCGCAACATCGGTAGGCATATATTCTAGAAAATTGCATTACCTTTGTTGCGAAGAACATCTTTTTTTGTTTTTTTAACCTGAGTTGTTGAAACAAAACAAGCGGTTCGTACGTCTAAAACATAAATTGGAATTAACATCTAATCATACACATTTTTATAAAACTAGTTTTATCAACAAAATGAAAATCAAACATCTATTTGCCGCCATGCTGTTCGCAGTAACAGCATTGTGCGGTGTGGCGCAGCAGCCCGAGATGCAAATGCAGATGCCCCCCATTCCGGTGGACGAAGCAGTGCGCATCGGCAAGCTGGACAACGGCTTGACCTACTACATTCGCCACAATGAGTATCCCGAGCACCGTGTTAACTTCTACATCGCTCAGCGTGTGGGCTCGTTGCAGGAGGAGGAGAGTCAGCGTGGTCTGGCACACTTCCTGGAGCACATGGCTTTCAATGGCAGTGAGCACTTCAACGGCGAGGGTAAGAGCATCATCGACTATACCCGCTCACTGGGTGTGTCGTTTGGTCGCGACCTGAATGCCTATACCAGCATTGCCGAGACGGTTTATAACATCGACAACGTGCCCAGCACCCGCCAGAGTGCCATCGACTCGTGTCTGCTCATCCTCAAGGACTGGAGCAACGGTCTGCTGCTTGAGGACGAGGAGATTGACAAGGAGCGTGGCGTGATTCACGAGGAGTGGCGTCTGCGCAGCAGTGCCCAGCAGCGCATGCTGGAGCGCAACCTAGAGACGCTGTATCCTGGTTCCAAGTTTGGTCGCCGCATGCCCATCGGCTTGATGAGCGTGGTGGATAACTTCAAGTACAAGGAGTTGCGCGACTACTACCACAAGTGGTATCGTCCCGACAACCAGGCTCTGGTTATCGTCGGTGACGTGGATGTGGACCGCATCGAGGCTAAAATCAAAGAGATGTTCTCAGGCATTCCATTGCCTGCCAATGCAGCACAAGTGGTTGACGAGCCTGTGCCCGATAACGAGGAAGCTATCATCGTGGTTGACAAGGACAAGGAGCAGCAATATGGCAACATCATGATCATGTTCAAGCACGACGCCATGCCCAAGGAAGCCAAGGGTACGGTTGATTACCTGCTCGTAGATTATGCCAAGGATATGGTGGGCGAGATGTTGAACAAGCGTCTCGAAGAGAAGGCTTTGGATGCCAACTGCCCGTTCTTGCAGGCACAAGCTGGCGATGGCGAGTACATCTTTGCCAACACCAAGGATGCCTTTACTATGTATGCTATGCCCAAGGAGGGTCAGACCGAAGCTGCTACCCAAGCTCTGGTGACCGAGGCTCTGCGTGCCGCTAAGTACGGTTTCACCGCCACCGAGTATGCCCGCGCCAAGGACGAGTATCTGAGCCGTCTGGAGAAGCAGTACAACGAGCGCAACAAGATTCCCAATGGCGCACTCGCACGCATGTACTATCGCAACTATCTGGACAATGAGCCCATGCCCAGCATCGAGCAGGAATATCAAATCATGAGCCAAATCATTCCCATGGTGCCCGTCGAGGTGATTAACCAGATTCTGCCCGAACTCATCAGCAGTAACGATAAGAACCTGGTGGTTGTGAACTTCAACCAAGAGAAAGACGGTGCCACCTATCCCACGCCTGCCGCACTCAAGGCTGCTGTCGATGCCGCTCAAGAGGCACCCATCGAGCCCTATGTGGACAACGTGAAGCAAGAGCCCCTCATCAGCAACCTGCCTAAGGCTGGCAAGATTGTCAAGGAAGAGGACAAGCCTCTGCTGGGTTACAAGGAGCTGGAGCTGAGCAATGGTGCCCGCGTCATCCTTAAGAAGACCGACTTCAAGGAAAATGAAATCTTGATGAATGCCGTTCAACGCGGTGGCCAGTCGCTGTATGGCGAGGCCGACGCTGCCAACTGTGGCTTGATGGGCTACGTCACTTCAGTGAGCGGTCTGGGCGAGTTCTCGGCTACCGAGCTCGACAAAGCACTTGCTGGCAAGCAAGCCGCTGTCATGCTCAACATGAGCGATTATGAGGATCAGGTAACAGGTCAATCTACCGTGAAAGACTTGGAGACCCTGTTCCAACTCACCTATTTGCGCTTCACCGACATCCGCAAGGACGACAAGAGCTACAACTCGCTGATGAGCCAACTCGAGACCGTGCTCAAGAACAGAGACCTGCAACCCGAGTCTGTGTTCAGCGACTCCGTGAACTACATCATGGGCAACCACAACTGGCGCAGCGCACCCTTCACCGCAGCCGACTTGCAGAAGGTCAACTACGACCGCGTGCTGCAAATTGCCAAGGAGCGCACAGCCAATGCAGCCAACTACACCTTCATCTTTGTTGGTGCAATCGACGAGGCTACCATCCGCCCGCTCATCGAGCAATATATCGCCTCGCTGCCTAGCAAGAAAGGCGAGCCCAGCCAGTGGAACAACGTCAGCGACCATCCCACGGGACAGACAGTAGTTCACTTCACCCGTCAGATGGAAACTCCCAAGGCCAACTCTAACATCTACTGGTACTCGACCCAGATGCCTTACAGCCTAGAGAACCGCGTTAAGGCCCGTATGCTGGGACAAGTGCTGAGCAAGGTTTACTTGCAGAAGATTCGCGAGGATGCCGGTGCTGCCTACAGCACGGGCGCCGCAGGCTATGTGGCTCGCGAGGGCGACAAGGTGCTTACCGCCATCTATGCCGACTGCCCCTTCACACCCGAGAAGTCAGACCTGGCACTGAGCATTATGAACGACGAGATGGTTGAGGCTGGCAAGCACGTGGATGCTACCTCGATGCAGGAAATCAAGGAAGTGATGCTCAAGGACTATGACACCAACATCAAGGAGAACCGCTACTGGCTGCAGCAGATTGAATCCTACGTGATTTATGGTACCGACAACCACACCAGCTACAAGCAGTTGGTTGAGGCACAGACACCCGAGACCATCGCTGACTTTGCTCGCCAAATTTACAGTGCTGGCAACAAGGTAGAAGTGGTAATGATGCCTGCCAAGTAATCACGCAACAGCATTAGCACTTACCTCATATCAACAGGAGCCGCATGGAAAATCGTCATGCGGCTCCTTGATTTTTTCTGGTATCCCATCAACTGAAAAAGACATCCAACCCTTTGTGGGAAACGTCCCAAGGATTGGATGTCTGCGGTGCGTACGTGACTCGAACACGCGACCCCCTGCGTGACAGGCAGGTATTCTAACCAACTGAACTAACGCACCAGTTGCTTAATGCGGTGCAAAGATACGGCAAAATTTGACAATATGACAAACATTTCGCCAATTTTTTTGCTTCACGCAGTTATTTTTTATCGTCTTGTGGCTCAACTTGCACCTTTATCAACTCGATGCGGGCTGCCGACTTGCGCATAATGGTGAACGTGTAGGGCGGCAGGTTAAACACCTCGCCCTCGTTGGGAATAGCCTCGTTCTCGTTGAGCAGATAACCAGCAAGGGTCTGATAGTCATCACTCTCAGGAATATCAAGATGGAAACGCTCGTTAATTTCTTCGATTTCCATACGGCCTGAGAACTCATAGGTGTTCTCATCAATCTGCTTTGCCACCAGTTGGTTGCGATTGCGGTCGTGCTCGTCCTCGATTTCGCCAAATATTTCCTCAACCAGGTCTTCGAGCGTCACCATGCCCGCCGTGCCGCCAAACTCGTCAAGGACGATGGCCATTGAGCGCTTTTGGTCCAGGAGCTGCTGCATCATCTTGCGTGCCAACAAGGTCTCGGGAGCAAAGATAACCGGCTTGATGCGCGTTTTCCAATCAACGTCGGTGACGAAAAGCTCACTCACCTGAATAAAGCCAATCACGCTATCTACCGAATCCTTATACACAACAATCTTAGACAACCCTGTGCGGGTAAATTGCTTCACCAGGTCGTCACGCGTGGTGTCGGCGACATTGACAGCCACAATCTCGTTGCGCGGCACCATGCAGTCACGCAGCCGCGTGTCGCTAAAGTCAAGGGCGTTTTCAAAAATCTTGACCTCACGCTCCACCGCCTTATTCTCGTCCTCGCGTTTGTCAATATTCTCTTGCAGATAGGCATCGAGCTCGTCAACGGTGAGCTGGCGCACATGCGAGTTATCGATGTGTATGCCCAAGATGCGCATCAGCAATGCCGACAGCCACTCGGTGAAACGTGAAATGGGATAAAGCAAGCCATAAATCGTGATTAGCGGCAGTGAGAACGTGCGCAACGAGTAATTAGGGTTGATGCGGAAAATGGTCTTAGGCAAAAACTCGCCTGCAATGAGTACAATGAGGGTTGCAATCAGGGTCTGCACCACCAGCAGCAGAGCGTCGTTATGAATCCACTGCGAGAGCGGTATCGTCAGCAGCTGCGACATAGCCATGCTATAAACGATGTTGACAATGTTGTTGCCAATAAGCAGCGTGGAGATAAGCATCTCACGGTTGCCATAAAAGACATTAAGAATGCGGTTAATCAAGCCGCCCCGCGCCATGTCAATCTCGGCACGCACCTTGTTGGAGGTTACAAAAGCTATCTCCATTCCCGAGAAAAATCCCGAAAATAGCAGCGCGACTAGTGCGGTGATTAGCGGTGTTGTGATGTTGCTGTCCAAGGTTATATGATGTTGTTATATCTAGTTGTCTTATTTGATTTTATCTGCTTGCCTCAAGTTGCCGTTAGTTAATCGATCGCGGAGCGTTACCACTACCAGGATGCGGCATGCGCGACTCATCAACGGGGAAAATAGCCTCGACCTGCCGTAATTCGTAGGTAGTGAAACGTTCGTTACTCTCATAGCCATAGCCCTCAATCACGCGACCCTGCTTCTCGATATGGATAAAGGAGTCGCTGTAAAGGCTATGCTTGCCCTGGTCCCAATAAAGCTCGTTGGTGAGAATCACATCGCCGTTGGCATTGGTGATGCGCACATTACCATTCAGGTGCCACAGCTGCTTGACCTCGTCAAAATATGCCGAGTCGCATTTGAGGGTGGTGATGGTGCGATAACTGTTGTCCAGCTCCTCTGCCGTCACGCCACGCGGAAAAGTCCAGTGTGGTGCCTTGGCCTCTTCAAACATGTTCCAAAGCGGGGCTTGAATGCGATAACGGGTATGCCCTGAGTCGCTAATCACGGTCTGCACATCAGCGGTTGACATGGTGGGCACCAGCTCTGGGTCGGTAGGATGACTGATCACACTGGTGTTATCGTCCTTGCAGGCGCTAGTTATCGTCATGATTGCAATGAGGGCAAGCACTATGTGCAACAGTTGTCGCATGGGGCAAGCGGACACAGATTAACGGATGCGGCTCTTCCAGAACCACAACTCGTTGAAATTCACGCCTAGCGTGATGTTGAAATAGTTCTCAGTAATGAGCTGCGTGGGACTGCTCTCACGATGACGCCATTCAAGGCCCAAATTGACGGTAGTCTTGCCGCTTGGAGCTGGCAGGCCTACGCCAACCGAAGCGCCATAGTCACGCACGTTGTTACCGGCAATGTTCATGTAGTCGTGGTTATAGAATGCGCCGGCGCGGAACGACATGGCACCCACATAGCTGCCACGCTTGTTGGGTGTATATTGCACACCAGCCGCCAGTTTCCAACGGTCATCAAACTGCATCGACGACGACTCAAAGCCCTCGATGGGAGAATATTTGGCCTTTGACCACTGCTGATAGGTGTAATCGACCTCGGCAGTGAGCTTGCGGTTAAAGGTATAGCTCAAACCCACACCGATGGAGGCAGGCTGCTGATAGTTGCCCTTCAAGGAGGTATAACCTATGGTGTCCACCTTGCTATCTTGTGAGTCATAGGTGGTGCCCCAGGCATGCCCATGGTATGACTTCTTGGGTTGATAAGTGAGTCCCACGGTCAAGCGGTCGCGAACATTGACCGGCAATGTGTATTGCACGCCTAATTGCATGTTCCAGTCGCGAACCTTCATATTGCGGGTGAAGTAGGAGGTGCTGCTGCTGGTGATTAGCGTGGTATTGGACATTGTACCAAACAGATAAGCCACATTGGCACCAACGGACAATCCCTTGACCGGCTCATATCCAGCACCGATGTAGAACTGGTTAAGGCCACCGCTACCCGAGCGGGTCTCGCTGCCGTTATCCAAACTAGAACCATAGGAATAGCCCACCGATGAGTAAGGCACCAAGCCAAACGATGCGCCCAGGCCCTTGATGATTCTGAAGTGAGCCGTGATATAATCTAGCCCACCACCGAAGTTATAGCCATGGTTGTCGTTCTCTTTTGACCACAGGTTGGTAAAGTCGATGCCCACGTCCCACAAAAAGGTAAGCGAGTCAACATGGGCATACGATGCAGGGTTCATTGCATTAATAATGCGACCGCCACGCATGGCATAACCCACGCCACCCATCGAACGCTGAATGCTTGAGACATTGTCACTCAGCAAGCCGTATGCCGTTTTTGAGTAGGGCGTGGTCGTGATTTGTGCTTGTGCAGTGATGCCGCAACATGCCATCAGCAATGCGACAATAAAAGATATGTTCTTTAAAATTCTCATTTTCCTTGATTGTAGAGATAGATTTGATTGAGGCCATCGGCAGCAAGATGTTCGTTAACAATCATATCGCCGCAGTCGGTCAGCAGTTTATGCAAGTATGCGCAATCGCCACCCGTCAAGAACACCGTCAGGCACGGGTGCGACAGGCGCACATCGGCAATGTAGCTTCTGATTTCGCCCAACAAGCCACGCACCACACCGCTGCGTATGGCAGTCAATGTGTCGTAGCCCACCACAGGGATGTCGCCCTCGGCAGACACCAATGGGAGCTTGCCCGTGTGCTCGTGAAGCGACTTGAAGCGCAACGAGAGCCCTGGTGCAATGTTGCCGCCCACAAATTTGCCACTTGCCGTCACCAAATCATAGGTGATGGCTGTGCCCGCATCAATCACCAGTATGTCGCTTTCGGGATTGATGCGTCGTCCGGTGACCCATGCGCCCACTGCCGTGGCTATGCGGTCGCGCCCCAACGTTGACGGGGTGCGGTAATCAAGCCTGATGGGCAATGGGGTTTCATGACTCAGACAGATGACATGCGGACAGCGTTGCGTGGCAAGCTGCACAATGCGCTGCGTGGTGGCATCGTCGGCGGTGCTGCAAATGGTAGCCGTTTCGGGCTGATAGGAGCTGAACAAGCGATTGAGCAAACGTGCGTCACGCCGCACAAACCGGTTGGTCGCCACACGTTGCGTGCCGATGTAATAAGCCACCTTTACCGAGGTGTTGCCGCTGTCTATGGTCAGATTGCCTTTCATCAAAAGCGCAAAATTAATAAAACCAATTCAAATATAAAAAATTATTTAGCTTTACGGGGTGATTTTGTGTCGTTTTGCCCCTTTTCGCGGGCATTGAGGCGTTCAATCATCCATGAGGCATAGATTTGCACCATTGCACCCGACAACAAAAAGGCAATCCAGTCGTTGCTGCCACGGTCCACCCACATCATCAACGCGCTGGCGCAATAGAGCAAGGCACTGGCAGTGAGAATCCTATACAGACGCTTGACACGCAACGACGAGCCCGTGTAGCGGTTGAGCAGCTGCGCTACCAGCGTGAGTCCCGCGCCCACGGCAAATGCCCAGCGCATCCACATGTGGTTGATGCCCAACAGTGGCAACAGAGCCATAACTGCCATCACCAGCAGTCCGGCAATGAGCAGCAGGCTCGACAGGGTGTTTTGATTTTCTTGTTCCATCGCTAGTTAGGGGATATCGGTGATATAAACCTCCTCGTTAATGCGCTTCATGCCATACTTTTCACGAGCAAGGCGTTCAAGTGATTCACGGTCGGTGTTCAGTTCTTGTATCTTGGCATTGTAACGAGCCGCCGAGTCTTGGTTCGCCTTAATCTGGCTCTTCAACTCATTGGCCTGAGCTTTATATTTGCTGCTAAGCATGAAATTGTTGTCCCCAAAGAACAACAATGAGACAATGAAGCCCACAAAGATAATCAGCGGCAGGCTGAGCCATCGTGGTATCCACTTGGGACGTTGAAAGTTAAACAAATTGTTCATATCGTCGTTTCACGTTATCGTTCTTTCTCTTTTTTGTCTAGTTATTCCTTGAGCAGACCAGGCCGCAACCGGCGCGTGCGTTCCACAGCCTGTTGCATTTTCCATTCCTCGATTTTTGCTTGATGCCCGCTCAGCAAGATGTCAGGCACACGCCAGCCGTTAAACTCGGCGGGGCGGGTATAGACTGGGGCTTCGAGCAAGCCATCTTGAAACGAATCACTCAGCGCACTTTGCTCATCGCCAATGGCTCCAGGGATGAGCCGCACCACCGCATCGGCAATGACCGCAGCAGGAATTTCACCGCCGGTGAGCACATAGTCACCTATCGTGATTTCACGCGTAATCAGATGCTCGCGGATGCGATAGTCCACGCCCTTATAGTGTCCACACAAGATCATGATGTTGTCGAGCAGCGACAAGGCATTAGCCATGGGCTGGTCGAGCTGCTCACCATCGGGCGAAGTGAAAATAATCTCATCGTAATCACGCTCGGCCTTAAGTTGCTCCATGCAACGCCACACGGGCTCAATCTGCATCACCATGCCAGCCTCACCGCCAAAGGGGTAGTCATCTACCTTGCGGTGATTGCGGGTGCTCCAATCGCGCAGATTGTGGACACAGATTTCCACCAGCCCCTTGTCTTGCGCACGCTGCAAAATGGAACAATGCAGAGGCGACTCTAGAGCCTCGGGCATCACGGTGAGAATATCAATACGCATAGTTGCTATCTGCTGGGAATAATGTCAATAACTTTATTGTGAGACTGGTGACAACGGTCTAACCGCGGTTTGAGACCATGCAACCGGCTATCTTGCAAATCATCAGTCCAAATTATATAGAGACCGCACGAGGGGTGTCAGGTAGTCTGCAATATCGTCAATATAGACGGGAACCTCGACCACGCCCGTTGACCACGGTGCGATGTCGTAAGGGTCATAGCTGAAAATGATTTGATGACCGGTCAGGTAAACATCGCGCGAGACAAACAGCTCATCGACGTAGATGTCGGCTTTCTCGACCAGCTCGTCAACGTTATCTACATAGTAACGGTCGCACAATGCATTGGTGACGATGTTGAGCAACGCGCTGTCGCAATTGGCAACGAAGATGTCGTTATAGTCCAGCACCTGATTGTCGCGGATGTCATAGTTCAGGTATTGGGAGAAATAATTGGGGTGCACCCCACCCTCGTTGATGTAATAATCGGCACGATAGACGATGAATCGGTCGCAAAAGCCCACCGTGGACACGTCAAGCGTGGCTTCGAGCACCAGCGCACTATCGCCCTCGGGAATCTCGTCAACCTCCTCAAGCGTGCCCTCGCCATAGTGTAGCGGATGAGTCATCACGCTGGCAATGGCAGCATCCACATCAACGTCATGATGAAAAAAGAACTGGGTGAGCAGCGAGTCCTGTAACGCAGTCACATCATTATCGCCAAACCGTGTGGGCCATTGCAGCGTCACCGCAGCCAGTGTGTACACGTCAACATCACTGCCCCAGGTGGTATCGCCCACCACATGATATTGCGCCCTCGCACTTTTGTAAGTCTCGGCTGTCATAAACTCATCGGTGGTGAATGCCGCAGCATTGCCCACCAATGCCAGTGCCGCAAGTGTCATAATCAATTGATGCAAGCCGTTCATCGTTAATTCTGATTTAATGTTTTTTTTAGATAACTTGTTGTATGGGGCAAAATTAATGATAATTTTGTGAACCATCAATGCTTCGCGCCGATTTTATCGACCTAACGGACGTTTTCATCGACATCCCACGGGTAGCGGCGGCGCGGATTGCGCGGAAACCACCCTTTGCGCACCCGCTCCTGCTGGTCTCGCGTCTCCTTAATGCCCCAGAAGCATGAGAATGCCCCCACACCCAAAAGCGTGGACAGCAGCATATCGCTCACCGCCAACGAGGCAACACACAGCACAATGCCAACACCCAGCAACAGCCATTGCAGCCGTTGTCCCAGATAATACTCCCCCTTGATGACAATGGGGTGGCAAACGCCAATAATCAAGAAGGAACACAACCCGATAACAAGACCCTGTATGTGATATGTGGCAAGAAAATCAGTCATAGTGCTTTCGCAATACGTTTAGTTATACCATGCCTTGCAGCACGGCTTTTAGCACCGCAAAGGTACGAAAAGTTGCGCATAACCACTGCTATGGGAATGTTAATAAATGATACCGCACAAGGTTTTCACTGTCCTTGCACGGTCAATGTCTGTGGGTGAATCAAAAAGAGGATGCACCGCGCTGGCGCATCCTCAACCCGTCTAAAACAAGGTTAGTGTTCAGTTAAACAAGCTTAGACTGGATTTTTCATTGTTCATCGTTGCTCGCTTTAACTCAACGTCTCAAGCAGTAGCCCGAAAAAGACGTAAGCAGCAAACAGCAACAATGTGAATGTAACGGACCGCACAAAGCATCCCCAACCGCTCATGCCCCGTTTTTTCTTTTTTGCTTTAGTTTTCTTCTTGCTTTTAACGGGTTGTCGGCGAGTATCGCTATTGGTGCTCACTGCCCGAGTGTGAGTCTTGTATGCGGGCGGCGATGCAGTAGCTGCCTTAGTTTTGTGTGGAGGCGGTGTGGTTGCCTTGGTGGCGCGTAGCGTGACCTTGGGCAACGGCTGTTGCGATTGCAACAGACATTGCGGACAGACGATGACACCATCTTGTGCCAACAACTGCTCGTCGCTGACCTCTAGTTTCTTACCGCACTTGGGACATGTCCACCGCATAATCAATTGTTGAGGATGATTTGATTGCGATTATAGTCAATCGTCACCGAGCCAAACCTGCTTAACACCGTCTGCCCCAGCAGCAATGGTGCACGCTGGCTTTCGCTGATAGAAGCCTCGACATCATGTATGGTAATGCCTCCTAGCGTCACATCACGCAACTTGACCATCACATTGGTGTTCACCCTACCCGACGCATCAATAAACTGACCCGCGCCCACAATATCGTCTTGCGTGAGTTTGCCTTGACGGTAAAGGAATGCTGCCTCAACCACCGACAGACATACGATAGAGGCTCCCGTGTCGAGGATGAACTCCATGTCTGCGCCATTGACTTTGACAGGGACATAGTACACACCATTATCAGGCCTCATGGTAATCACCTGCTTCTGCTTACCAGGCCTTTCGGCACGTGTGCAGCCAGTGCCACGCGAATGTGTGGTTTCACGCGAACGACTACCTTCACGCAAATGCGTGCGCCGACAGCTCATGGTTGTCGGCACACACAATGCAATGATTAACAGTGCAAGCAGTGATGAGAACTTAATCCTCATAGTGGATGATGGCCTTGAGGGTCACATGCCACTTGCCATTCTCATAGACAGCTTCACCAGGACGATCGGTCACAATCTTGGTGCCCTTAGGAATCTGGATGGCGTTGCCCGAGCAAGCCCGTATCAGGTTTTCAGCGGGCATCATCAGGGCGAAGCGATGAACATCAGCGTTTTTAATCACCTCAAAAGTGCCGTGCTTGCCATCGTTGGTTTTGAGCACATAAATGGAGTTGCCAGGTTCAAGTTTGTCGCTGGCACGAACAAAGTTATCGTTCTCGTCTGGTTTGGACAGATAAATAGTCCTAGGCTGCTGAGGTTGACGAGGCTGTTGTTGCTGCTGCTGACGAGGCTGTTGTTGCTGTTGCTTGTCGTCGCGCTTGGGATTGTTATTATCGCGCCGCTGCTGGTCGTGTTTTTTCTCCTCCTTTTTCGAGTCACCGCCCTTAAATTGTGCCGGACGAGCCGTGTCAGTTTGAGTTTCACGCCGAGCTTCGCGACCGGTGAGGCGAATCGACAGGGCTTTCATCTGGTCTGCCGAGTCGTTGGCAAGCTGCTGCAAGTTGCCGTTGGTACGCTCCAACTCACGGCTCAACACGCGACGCAACTTATTGATTTTGCAACGGTTCATCAGTGCGGTTATCAGTGCGGCAAGGCCCAGCAATGTGCCCAAGATGCCCAAGCACAATGGCCAGTTAAAGCCGTGGCATCCGCCTGGCTGGTCCTTGTGACCATGGCGCATCTGCTCACGACCACGTTGGTCCATGGGGTTAGGGCCACCAGGATTGCCAGGAGCCTGTCCCATTTGGGGGTCATGAGGGCCACCCTCGCCTTGCACCTGCTGGTCGGGGGCAGGCCTGCTATCAGCCGCAGCCTGCAAAGCCTCGGCACTAGCAGGATTAGCCTTCAGATATTCTTGCATATCGGGCTCTACCATGTTGCGCCACACGCGCTGGTCCTTGATGAGGTTCTGCAAGTCCTCTAAGGTTCCCGCCTGATTTTCCTTAGGCTTAAACTCGTTGTAGATTTTGTCCCAACGTGCGCCGTTGTCGCTATAAACCGTGTTCAGGTCGTCCAGTTTGTAGTTGGCAGGACATTTTTCCTTGATTTCCTCCATGCGCTTTCCGAAGCGCTGAGCGTATGCCGTGTAGTGGGCAGCCACAGCCAGACCGTGGTTCCACTGCTCAACAGAGAGTTGCTGCGCCCATGCGCCCATCACTAGGCAAACCAGTGTTGCCAACGTTAAAAAGATGCGTTTCATAATTTCTGTTTCTTGATTTTTAGGGTTATCATTAAATTGTTATTGTAATTTGCTTATCACATCGTTGCTCAAGTTCTTGAGCAAGTTATGGCGAATGACCCCGATGACGGGGTAGAAGAACGGCACGTCCTCGACCACATCGGCTGGATTGTAACGTCCCTTGAGGAACGTATTGATGCCTGCAATCAGGTAGTTCATCAGGTTGTCGTTCACCACGCGAGCAAACAGTCCCAACACGCTGCTCTCAATGCCAAACTCGTCTTTGACTTGCGTGTCGCACAAGTTGATAAAGAAGCTGTTGAAAGTCTTGACCTGCTCGACAATTTGCTCACGAGTGTTGATATCGCCAAGCTGCTCCATGGTCAAGTCATCGGCGCCAATCATGGAGTAGCAATAACGCATGGCCTTGACTTGAGAGGGCGAGTAATGCGCAGCCTGTCCAGCGAGACGCGCATTCTCGAGCTTGATGCCACCCTTGCACGTGATTTGCTTGGGATTTTGATTTTCAATCTTAATCTCAAACTGCTCTTCACGAGCGATATAGGTATTGCCAAACACTTGCTCTAGAATCTTCTGCGTGAACATGTTGACACGGTCGAGCGAACCCACAATGTTAAGAATCTTGCTACCGGTGCCTGAGAAGTAAATCTGCTTGGGCATGTCATAACCACGCTGCTTCATCGCTTGAGCAATGTAATAGATGATGGCGGCATAGAAGTACATGAAGATGAGCTTGCGCTGACCATCGTTACGCAACAGGGTGTTGTAGCTGTACAGATTGCGATCTACCGCACGCAGGTTGCGCAACTCCTCAACATTCTCGATAGAGAACAAGAATGCGTTGATGTCCTCGCTGCGTTTTTGGCGCATGATGTCAGCAAGGATGCTACTCAAATAACTGATGTTGTTGCCCTTGTCGTTAGTCACCATCTGCTCAAAATAGCGGGCATAGTGCTTGATGAGCGGGTTATTATCGCTATCCTTGTCGGTGAAGCCATCTCCAAAGATGGCATTACCAGCAAAGCGGAACGACGATATGGCAACCGGCACACTGGCATCGTGGTTTGCATTTGGCTGATAGATGACCGTGTCGCACGTGCCACCACCAATGTCGATGCTCACATAGCTGCTGCCAGTGACCTCGGCTCCGCTATAGAAGTAGGCTGGTGCCAGTGATTCTGGATAGTGGCGCAGGTTGCCTGGGTCACCACCCATATAGGTGCTGAACAGCTCATTCCACGTCTCCTCTAGTTTCCCACGGTCGGCACCGCCCATGCTGACAGGATAGAAATAGACGATGCGCGTGCGTTGCAGGCTGGCACTTTCGAGCAAAGCCTTAGCCTTGATGAGCAGAACCAGCTCGCGCAGAAATGCCTTGGCAAGCCCCGTGTCACCTTTCCACTTGAGGTTGGTCATCACCTCATATTCGTTGCCGTTGAAGTAACGCCGCTCATAGAGGAATGGAATGTTGACATCACTGAACAGGTTAGTGCCCGCGCCGCTATTGGCATTGCGTGCCAGAGCCGACCGCAAGGGGAATCCATATATTTCATCAATCTTGTCAGGCAAGAACTCAACACTTTGCACCAGACTCGCCAAATCAAGCGAGCCCGCCTTGTGCAATGAGGCTATAAGTGTCTGCGCCGACGAGTAGTCGAACGTGAAGGGCTGCTCAGGGCGGCCCACCTCTGCCCACTCGATGTGCGTGTTGGTCGTTCCAAAATCGACGGCAAAAATGAGTTCCTTGTTGTTAGCCACATAAGGCTTCCAGCGCGGTACAATCATGGCATCAAAGCTGCCCAGGCGAGTCCTGACATGCGCCTGCACATAGTCGAACGACCCGTCAACGTCATAATAGAGCGTCTTGTACCCACCGTGCGAGCGTTGATTGTCACGCACATTAAGGCCTTGCTCACTCATGCCCTCCTTATAGAATTTAAGTTCTGCTCCGCCTTCGCCAATCATGGTGAACAATTCTACCGTGTAGTCATCGTTAGCATCGGTCTTGACAAAGGGGAATATCGACAATGACATCGTGACACCCACCACGCGCCCCGTAGCACGTCGCTCGTCATAAGTCCACGTGGGGTCGTCGCTAGGCGTGTACTTGCGAGTTAGTTCCATATAGCGGTTTTCGCCTTTCTGCACACGCACACGCAGGGTAACCAGCACACTGCCATCGGTGCACTCCTCAATCTCAAACACATTTTTTCCGGCAATGGTATGCTTCAGATAATCAGTGTCGAAATATTTGAAGAACAAGGGTTGCAGAGGCAACAGGTAGCCACATGACGGCACTGGCGTGCGCGACTTGAGGTTACCGTCGAAGTAGTGGTCGTTGTCCACCACGCAACCACTTTCGAGCCGCACGAGTGTGTCGGCAAGCAAGTCACCAGTGGTGATAAAGGGATACTGTATGGCAGTGTCGGGCAGTGTGCGCTCGTTCAGTGGCTTGCCGCCAGTGAACACTTGCGTGGCACTATCCCACTCCTTGTCGATATAGCGGAAACCCTCCACGCTGCCGTTAAATCCGTTGCGCAGCACTAGCGGCAAAGCCTCGCCAGCAGGCTGTTGCAGACTCGGCGCAATCACAAAGTCGCTATGGGCAGCCGCCTGCTGAATGTCAACAGCACGCTTGTGATAGAATCTGGCACCTAGCACATTCACGTCGGTGCCCGTGAAGCGGTCATAGTCTTTTTCAAGCCTATCGCGGATGGCACTGGCTGTGCCCTCATCAGGCATCGCATTCAAGTTAGGAATCACATTGGTGATGCGCTCATATAGTTGTGGCCGATTGGCTTTTAACAACGGCTCGTTGTTGAACATATAGGCATAAACCTCACCTGCATGCATGCGCAGCGCGGGATAGGCATTCATGAGCAAGTACATGTAATAGACGAAGTCCTCATCACGTTCCCACAGGTGCCTAGGTTGGCCAAACAGGTTCACGCCTTGTTCAACCTTGATGTCTGGAATCACGCTGGTGGCGGGTGCCGCCATAACGATTGACGATGGTGAAGTGCCACCCAGCACACGGTGTCCCCAAACCAGGATGTACCAATCTTCGAGCAGGTCAAAGTTATAGACCTTGTCGCTATTCAAGAACAGCTCTAGCGTCTCACCATAGAGGCGGTGCTGTGGACTGGCTTTGAGCTGCGCCAAACCCGCTTCGCGGTTCCAGCGCACTATGCGCAAGTGGTCTTTGTGGTTCTCAAAGTCAAAAAACAGCTGGGCAATGTCGAGAGCATTAGACACCAGTCGCTGGTTCATGCGGCCACCGCCCGACAACTGTGGGTTGGCGAGTTGCTTAAAGGCGTTTTTCACCAAGTCAAGTTGTGCAAACGGGCTAGGAATAGCGGTGCGTGGTTGCTCCGATAGGCCTCCGTCTGGATCCTTAATCCGAGCGATGTCGTCGTCGCTATAGGGTGGCCTTTCCAGCCAGTCTTGATTGCCGTTTTTGTCGGCAATGTTGCTATATGATAATAATTTGCTCATGGTTGTTATCGGTCAATGTTTTGCTGATTAACTAATATCTTCATATCGCTGTGTGAAGATGTTGTGTGCAGCTCGATTAAACAAATCCAGCAATTTATATTCAGGCGAGGTGCTACTATAGTCACTATCACGGCTCAAGCGGTTCATCTCACTCTTGAAGGTGGCATTGTCCACCCGTTTGCGCCCCAGCAGAGGCACCTTGCGGGTGCTCACACCGTTGATAATCTGCGACATGTCGTGTTCGTGAGGTGTGAACAGCATCACTTTGCGCATGTTGTTGAACATCTCTCCCAGCCACTGCTGATAAGCGCCCAAGAAATTATCTTTGAGCGTGCGGTAGAACTGCGACACCAGCATGTCACGCTTGATTTTTGGTGTATCCTCGGTAAATCCCTGCCCAATGATGTCCTCAAACCCCGTGTTCAGGAACATATCTAGCAGGTGGAACTTGACCATGGGTTCATAAATCAGGCGGCGGGTATGGGCTCCAAGCGTGAAAAAGTTGACGTTAAGGTCGTCTTTTGCAAGGGCATATTCATAAGCCTTTGACGCATTAGAGTTAATCTTCATCCCTACAAAGTTAATCGGTGCCAATGCGCCAATCAGCTCCACCAGATGAGCATTATTGCGCTGACCGCCCTCGCCTGGGTCATATTTATAAGGCAGGCTGTGCACCTGGTCGCCCAAGTAATAGATGGCGTTCACGTTGTTGTCATGTTCACCCGTCAGCGTGCCTTTGTAGTAGTAAAGGGCACTTTGCGTCTTGACGATAAAGTCGCTAGTGGCGATGCGCTGATCGTCTTTGTTGCCCTCTAAGTTAAAATAGGGCAACACGGTGAGTCCGCCGATGGCTGCATGACTCAACGCATCACGGTTCTCGATACCCTCAAGATTGGTCGCTTGACGGATATTCTTGACCATGATGGGGAAGCCCGAAGCGCCTGTGCCGCCAAAGATGGAACTGATAAAGAAGATGCGGTCGCCCTCCCTGAAGGCGTTGGCAAACGCTTTAAACTCGTTGCTATCCTTGATTTCGTTAAGTGCCACACTGCCAATGTTAGGCGACCCCACAAAACCAATGTTCATCTTATTTTCGAGCTGGTAGTCGGCAAACAGCAGTGAGGTGAGTGCCTGATTGGCCTCGTTCATGGTATCATAACCGATGAACTCACGGAACTTGCTGTTCTCGACAGCCCCCAGATTGAAGATGAACGTGTCGTTGAGTGCCACACTGCTGCCCTCGTTGAGCTCGCGCAGGGTGACAATGCGATTAGCAAAAAAGCCCTCGGGCTCCTGCTGTTTGTTATAGAGACGACTGTGTATCTCACGGTAGTCGTTGAGCAGAGCCTCGGTGCGTTTTAGGTCTTCGTTGCCCTTGTGTGGGTCGATGATGATGGGCACAATCTCCACAGGCCTGCCATTCTCGTCCAGAGCCCTCACGCCAGCTGCCGACAACATCAACAACGACTTGAGGACACGTGAGCCAGTGCCTCCTATGGCAAATAAAAATAGTCTCATATCTATCAGTTTCTTTCTATGTTCTGTGTGCGTTAAGATTTACTGCGGGATAGGCGTGTGCCGGCAATTACTGCTCCACCACCTGATTGAGAACGATGCCACGATAAACATCAATGCCGCAAACAGCATGGTCTGGAACTCAAACTGAATGCTCTCGCCAATGTACTGCAAGCCGCTATCGGCAAACACAGCATCGTTGATGGCATAGCAGATGACGGGAGTGAGCACAGCCACAACACCAAGCACAGCCAGCCAATGGTACCACCGGTCGAAGCGCACCGAGTTGATGGCATAATAATATACTGCGGCTGCCACCCATGGCACCAACACTGTAATCCACCCCAGCGACGAATACATGCCCAGATTATACATCTGGTTGTTATAGTCACCAAAGTACATCAGCTGCTCCCAAATGTTGAAGCTATCGCCATAGCTCAGCACCAGAAACAACACCGTCAGAGCAATGCCTATTCCTAAAAAAATTAATCGTTTCATATCGTGTTGTCTTTTCTGTTTTGATCGTTAATTTTATCCTACTCTCACCGTTTGACCATCACATCGATGGTGAAATAGTTGCCACTGTTGAAAGCGTCAAAAATGCCACCCAGCAACTGGTCAAGCCCCAATGTGGTGCTGGCAAAATTGCGTATGCCAGCGTTTGTGTCATCGCTGCACGATGATTGGGCGAACCATGCCGGACGGTCGTTGCGCAACGTGATGCGCACCTCGTCACGCGGATTGGAAATTGGACCAGTGAGTGTGAGCAAGTGGGTCTTGCCCTCCAGGTAGGTCTTGTTGTTGCCCGTCACCATCGACGGCTCGATGGGTTGCACCGTGAGCTTAAATCCATTGAGCGAACGCACGTCATAGTTGGCAGCGTCGCACAGTGTGGCATCATCTTTGAGCAGTCCGCCCAGATTGGCGGCAAGCGTGAAACACATAATGCCCGTTTCACGGTCGCCTTGGCAATTAGTCAGCTCCAGCTGGTTACCATGCGACACGCGGAAGCGTCCCACCTGGTCGCCCAGACCCTGCACAACGCAGCACTCCACATCACTCTGTCCCTGATTGAAGCGATAACTATTGACCGCCCCACGCGGGTCAACGATGGAACGGGTTTGGCTATCTGATGCCAAGGCGTCAATGTCGCGTGTATCGCCGATAATCATCAGGTAGAAAGGTCGCTTGCCCCTATACTGGAACGGCACATTGTTATAGGGATAATATTTGCCGTTATAGTCGCCCATGAACTGCTGAACCACAACGCTCTTGCCCTTGTACTGCTTGAACACGCGCGTCACCAGACTGTTCTCCTCGTTGAAAATCTTGTCCACGCTCACGTCACGTGTGTCACGCGGCGAATAGATGAGGTCACTCACCAGCACGCTGACGTTGCCAGGACGTTGAGCCTGCAAGATGGCAGTAAAAATCTTCTGGAAGTCGGTGTAAGCTGCATCGCCCACATCGCTCGTGCTGGCATAGATGTCACGGTCCTGCAAAAACTGGTCTATGCTTCCCTTGTAGGGATAGATGTCATCGTTCACGATGTTGATATCCACACGACTGCCTTGCGGCATGGCGTTAATCACATCGTTCACCGCTCGTTTCAGCTGTCCACCGCCATCTTTGGTGTCATAGGGCACCATCGAGCCACTGCGTTCCAGATAAACCGTGAGCGACAACGCCTGCTTGCCGGCATAGCGTCTTGTGTCCCACATGACGGGTGGGCGCAACTTGCTGCCCACATCAGCGATGAGTTGCCCTAGCCGAGCATGGTCAACGTCTCCGTCGGCATCCACATATTGCTTGTACTTGTCGGGGTGAGCCAGCACTTGGGCACACAACGAGTCGTATGCCACCTGCGTGGTGTCACCCTTAACCAACAGGCTGCGCACTTGCTTGTCAAGCTTGCCGCCACCACAGGCAGCCAGCACCAATGCCATAGCCATCATCAGGACAAATCGTCTCATATTATCGATTGTTAAGTAGTTGTGTAGGATAGAATCATCTTAACTTGCAAATTTAATGCCTAAAATGCAATTTTTTGCGTGGTTCACTCTAAATTAACAATTAATTAACGTCTGCAGGCTTTTGCCACGCCGCAAAAAAGCCTGTCAGCTAAAAAAGATTTGCAAATATCAGGAAAAAGACTTAATTTTGTAGATTTCTAGAACGAAATATCAACAATCAAACAACAACTCTATAACAACAACTAATCATCATCAATTATTTCATTGAGATATGTACGACGAGAAACTATTAAACGAAGTGACCGCCAAGGCGCAACAGTGGCTGGGCGAGGGCTATGATGCCGACACGCGTGCACAAGTGCAGGCTATGCTTGACAATGAAGACAAGACCGAGCTGGTAGAATCATTCTATAAGAACCTGGAATTTGGCACGGGCGGCTTGCGCGGCATCATGGGCGCAGGCAGCAACCGTATGAACATCTACACGGTGGGCAGCGCTACCCAAGGTCTAGCCAACTATCTGCTCGAAGCCTTCAAAGACCTGCCACAAGTCAAGGTGGTAGTGGGTCACGATGTGCGCAACAACAGTCGTCTGTTTGCCGAGACGGTAGCCAACATCTTCAGTGCTAACGGCATCAAGGTGTATCTATTTGAGGGTCCGCGTCCCACGCCTGAGCTGAGCTACGCCATCCGCCGCTTGGGCTGCCAGAGTGGTGTGAACATCACAGCATCGCACAACCCCAAGATTTATAACGGTTACAAGGCCTATTGGGACGATGGTGCCCAAGTGGTGGCACCACACGATGTGAACATCATCGACCATGTGAATGCCATTCAGGACGTGCGCGACATCAAGTTTAAAGGCAATCCCGACTTGATACAATCCATCGGCGAGGACATCGATGCGCCTTACATCGAGGACATCCACACCATTTCGCTGAGCCCTGATGTGGACAAGCGTCAGCACGACCTCAAAATTGTCTATACGCCTATCCACGGCACGGGCAAGGACATCGTGCCCCGCAGCATCAATCGTTGGGGATTTGACAACATCATCCACGTGCCCGAGCAGGATGTGATGAGTGGCGAATTTCCCACGGTGGACTCGCCCAACCCCGAGAACCCCAGTGCCATGGCGATGGCTATTGCCAAAGCCGAGGAAACTGACGCTGATGTGGTGCTCGCCAGTGACCCCGATGCCGACCGCATCGGCTTGGTAATCAAAAACACCAAGGGGAAATATGAACTGGTGAACGGCAACCAAATCCAAATCATCTTCCTGTATTACCTGATGGTGCGCAACCGCGAGCTAGGACTGCTGAAGGGCGACGAATACATCGTCAAGACCATCGTCACCAGTGAGACCATCCGCAAGATTGCCGAGAAAGAGGGCATCAAGATGTTTGACTGCTACACAGGCTTCAAGTGGATTGCCACAGTGATGCGCGAGATGGAAGGCAAAGGCCGCTACCTGGGTGGTGGCGAGGAGAGCTATGGCTTCTTGCCCGAGACGTTTGTGCGCGACAAAGACTCGGTGTCGTCAATTCCACTCATGTGCGAGATTGCAGCGTGGGCTAAGGACAAGGGCATGACTATGAACGACATGCTCATCGACCTATACATCAATTACGGCTACAGCAAGGAGCGCGGCATCAGCGTGGTGCGTCCAGGCAAGAGCGGTGCTGACGAGATTGTGGCGATGATGAAGAACTTCCGCGAAAATCCGCAAGCCGAAATCGACGGGTCACCCGTGGTGCTCATCAAGGACTTCCAGAAATTGGAGCAGCGCGACATGCGCACAGGTGAAGTGACCAAGCTTGACATGCCCACCACGAGTAATGTGCTGCAATATTACACCGAAGACGGCACCAAGGTGAGCATCCGTCCGTCGGGCACCGAGCCCAAAATCAAGTTCTACATTGAGGTCCACGACAAGCTGGACAAGCCCGAGAACTACGATGCCAAGAACGAGTGGGCCGACCAGAAGCTCGACCGCATCTGCCAGTCGCTGGGCATTGCATGAGAACAATAAACTTTAAAACATCAATATTCATTTAACATTTATTATGGCTGAAACTATTCAAAAGAAATTGAGCGACAGCGCAGCAATGCGCTGGACAGCGCTACTGCTACTCGCCCTGGGCATGTTCTTTGCCTACATCTTCATGGACATCTTGTCGCCCATCAAGGACTTGATGGAATCGACACGCGGATGGTCATCAACTGCATTTGGTACCGAGGAGGGCGCTGAGACGTTCCTCAACGTGTTTGTGTTCTTCCTGATTTTTGCGGGCATCATCTTGGACAAGATGGGCGTGCGTTTCACCGCCCTGTTGTCGGGCGTGGTGATGCTCATCGGTGCCGTGATGAAGTGGTATGCCGTAACCGACAGCTTTGCTGCGAGCGGCTTGAACACGTGGTTCACTGAGAATCTCAACTACATCCCCGTCTTCCAGGAGCTAGGCATTGCGCCGTTCACAGCCGAGATGCCTGCATCTGCCAAGTTTGCCGCACTAGGCTTCATGATTTTTGGTTGCGGTGTGGAAATGGCAGGTATCACCGTGAGCCGCGGTATTGTTAAGTGGTTCAAGGGCCGTGAGATGGCGTTGGCAATGGGTAGCGAGATGGCGTTGGCACGCCTGGGTGTGGCAACGTGTATGATTTTCTCGCCGTTCTTTGCCAAGTTGGGCGGCAACATCAGCGTGTCGCGCTCGGTAGCCTTCGGCGTTGTGCTGCTGATGATTGCGCTGATCATGTTCATCGTTTACTTCTTCATGGACCGCAAGCTGGATAGCCAAACGGGCGAGGAAGAGGAGAAAGATGACCCGTTCAAGATTAGCGACCTGGGCAAGATTCTCACCAACCGCGGTTTCTGGCTGGTATCGCTGCTGTGCGTACTCTACTACAGTGCCATCTTCCCGTTCCAGAAGTATGCCGTGAACATGTTGCAGTGCAACCTGACGTTCACGGGTGTTGAGGAAGGTTCGTTTTGGGCAAGCGAGTCGGTAACCATCGTGCAATACATCATCATGCTGATTGTTGCCGTGGGCGCTTTCACCAGCAACTTTGCCAAGAACAAGGGCGCCAAGTATGGCCTGCTGTTGTTGTCCATCGTGGCGCTGGTGGTTTACTGCTACATGGGCTACATGCG
>Ga0065708_1006509_pt1 | contig 42100 bp, 33 predicted proteins | sample Hoacrofraction12_2_FD_59095 | JGI IMG/M metagenome (GOLD analysis project Ga0065708, IMG submission 59095) | Hoatzin crop microbial communities from Cojedes, Venezuela, sample from fiber fraction 12 v1 | ecosystem: Host-associated > Birds > Digestive system > Esophagus > Crop | place: Venezuela... | reverse complement strand
AAGCACCTACGTTAAAATGCGTAAGTGCTTGATTTTCAGCGGTGGGCCATCCAGGGCTTGAACCTGGGACCTCCAGATTATGAGTCTGTTGCTCTAACCAACTGAGCTAAAAGCCCGACACAAATAAGGTTTGACCTCAATTGCGGTGCAAAGGTACGTGTTTTTTATGAACTGACAAAATTTTTTGGAAGTTTTTTATGGATATTCCACATCCTCTAAGAATAATGCATGGGCAGGCATGCTCTCTCCTGCATTACTCCTGTTGCCGTTTTCTATGACTTTACGGAATTCAGAAAGAGTGAGACGACCGCGACCGACCTCTACCAAGGTTCCTACAATCGCGCGTACCATGTTACGCAGAAAACGGTCGGCGATGACCTCGTAATAAAAGGTATGATCGGAGGTAATCACGAAACGAGACTCTTTTATCTTGCATATCGTAGTCTTGACATCACTGCCACTCTTACAGAAAGCACTGAAATCACTATATTCTTTTATTATCTCCGCTGCCTGCTGCATCGCATCCATATCCAACGGATAATAGGTCTCACAGGAATAATGACGTAGGAAGGGATCTCTACGGGTATGGAAATAATAATGATATGTACGGGCCACAGCACTGAAACGGGCATGCATATCATCGGCTACCTGACGCATATCTAAGGCGGCGATATCTCGCGGCAACACCCTGTTGAGTTTATACACGGTCTGTTCGCAGTCTAACATTTTCTCCGTATCAAAATGTGCTGACATCTTACGGGCATGAACACCGGTATCCGTACGCCCCGCTCCTACTACGGAAATATCCTCACGAAGGATGGTAGAGAGCGCTTTCTGCAACTCCGCCTGCACGGAATTGCCGTTAGGCTGTATCTGCCAACCGTGATAGACGGTGCCATCGTAACTGAAAAAGAGGAAATATCTCATTGTCTCTGATAACGGGGTTTACGTCCTATAAGGTTTACGCCTGCATCCTCGATACCATACAACACAGCGTCGTGCATGATATGACGCAACGATACGACTAGGGAGTCGCCTTCATTCATGGAGAAAATCCTTACATCGCTGTTCAACTGTCTCGAGAAAAGTCCTGCGCCCTGCAGTTTTCCCTTATTGTCATAGACGGAGAAGTGTATGGTATCTATGTATTCTATGATAGTATCTCGACTGAGAGTGTCACGTCTGTGTATGGTCTGCCTTACCTCTAAGGCGAGATTGCGGTAACTATAGTCATCGTTGAATCTTACCCCTACATTTGTCTTATACACATCGTGGGCATGTACGGTAGGTATGTTGTACGTGAGGATATTCTGACGATTCCACTCTTCACCTGACAGATGTTGGTAGGAATCGAACGATTTGTTGCCCACACAGGCCGTGCAGACAACAGCGACCAACAATGCCCTACTCAGATGTCTTTTCCTTATTGTCATCACGCTTCTCTCTCGGTGCGTTGTTGCGGTTTTTATTCGGTCGGGGCTGTCCACCCTTCTTCTTCTTTTTCTTCTTCGCCTTATCGAAACGCTCTATATTCTCCTGTACCGCGATATCCACTGGCTTAGCCTTCTTCGGCTTTCCATTCTCATTGAGACTCTCCGGTTTCTCGCCTCTCTTGTTCATCGCGATGATGTCGTTGGCACGCTGAACGCTTATCGTTTCTAGGTTGACCGCCAGATTCTTGTCTGTAGAATAGCTCACAAGACCCGCGAGGATATCGTTCTTGAAATGGTAGAAATCACCGTCCATGGTCTGCAGTATCGCATCTTTCGGAGGGAAATTCTTCGATGCCTCCATATAACAGTCCACCTCGTAGTTGATACAGCATTTCAGTTTGGCGCACATTCCCGCAAGTTTCTGCGGATTGGTGGATATCTCCTGAAAACGTGCTGCGTTGGTACTTACAGAAGAAAAGCTTCTTATCCATGTGGCGCAACAGAGCTCGCGTCCGCAAGGTCCTGTACCACCGATACGTCCTGCCTCCTGACGGGCTCCGATCTGTTTCATCTCTATTCTCACGTGGAAAGCATCGGCCAACACCTTGATAAGCTCGCGGAAGTCGACACGTCCCTCGGCGATGTAATAGAAGATAGCTTTATTACCGTCACCCTGATATTCCACGTCACCGATCTTCATCTCCAGTCCTAAGCTCTTAGCTATCTTACGACTTTCGATCATCGTGGAATGTTCTCTGTTTTTCGCCGCCTCGTATTTCTCCATGTCCACGGGCTTTGCGATGCGGTACACCCTCTTTATGTCGTCGGGCGATTTGAGGTTGGCTTTCTTTATCTGCAACTTCACCAATTTTCCCGTCATCGTCACCACACCGATGTCATGTCCCGGACTGGATTCCACGGCTACTATATCTCCTTTATGTAGGTCGAGATGGTTTACATTATGATAATACCCCTTACGTGTATTCTTAAACTGCACCTCCACGAGGTCGGTGGTGAGGGCATTGCCCGGAACATCCTCCAACCAGTCGTAAGAGTTGAGCTGCTTGTCCTGTCTGCCACAAGCGCCATTAGAAAGTCCACGGTCGGTATTTATTGTTATCTCAAAATCCATAATCTCTATTTTTGTATTAGCAATACTATAATATTCAGCGCCAGATGATAGAACACAATCTTTCCGTTGGCGTTCTGACTGATATCCCGATAAGCCCGCTGTAGCAGTTCACTTATCCCGATAACGTTGGCCTCGTTGATAAAACGTGCGAAGCGCTGTGAGAAATTCTCCTCTTCCTGTGTCATGTAACAGAGCTCCTCCTTGTGGAAGTTATACATGAAATTCTCCCGAACCATGCGCAGGAAATAGGTGAGAAGTCGTTTCTGTTTCTCTCGTCCGAAACTGCTTACCTCATCGCTCCATTTCGTCAGTTCCTTGATATCCCTCATATAGGCTTTTCTCATGAGGTTGATGAAGAGGTTCAGAAACTCGCTGTTTTCTCCGCTTGCACTCAACTGCTCCACTGCCGTCAGCCAGTTACCGTTGGCGATGCGTGCTATACGATGTGCGTCGGCTTCGCCTATCCCTCTCTCACTCACGAGGGCTTTCTCCACATCGCTGTCATCGATACGCTTTACGTCAAACCGCTGCACTCTACTTCGTATCGTGTCGAGCAGTCTGTCGGGATCTTCGCACACCATGAGGAAGAGTGTCTGCGACGGCGGTTCCTCAAGCAGTTTCAGGAGCGCGTTGGCACATTCGCTGTTCATGTACTCGGGCAACCATATCACCGATATCTTGTATCCTCCCTGACTGGATTTCAGCGAGAGTTTATGTATCAGACTAACGCTCTCTCCTCTACCGATGAGTGCCTGTTGGTTTTCCGCTCCCATGGCATCGAGCCACTGTCGCATGTCGAAATACAGACTGTCTTTCAACAGGTCATACCATTCAGCGGAGAAATCATCGCTGATCATCTTATGCTGTCCGTCAAACTTCGATGTGCGCACCACGGGAAACGTGAAATGCAGGTCGGGATGTTCCACGGTGGTGGTGTTGAGCAGTTGCATCGCAAAAGTCACCGCCAACGGCAGCTTTCCGCTACCCTTAGGGCCACAGAACATCAGGGCGTGGGGTATACTCCCGCCCTCTGCCAGTGCTTTGAGTCGTTCCTTAGCCTCTGACTGACCTATAACACTGTCAAAATTCAACGTCTAAATATATTTGCATGCAAAATTAGCAAAAAAATTCATTTTTCTTTATGTTTTTCATAATATTTTACTATTTTTGCAACGTAATAAGATTGACAAAGTAAAAGAGGATATGAAGAATATATTGGTCGCCGAGGATAACGACGGTAATTACGTCTTGATGACGTACATCCTAAAAAGGGACTACAACATAGTAAGAGCCATAAACGGATTAGAAGCCGTACAGAAAGTTAAAGAGGGCGGTATCGACTTGGTTCTCATGGATATCAACATGCCCGTCATGGATGGTATCGAGGCAACAAAAGCCATAAAGGCGGAACACCCCGAGATACCTGTTTTGGCACTTACTGCCAATGCATACGAAAGCGATAAGGAGAATGCATTCAATGCAGGATGCGATGATTTTATAGCAAAACCCGTAAACTGCAAGGAAACTCTTGACATTGTGAATAAATACCTGAAGTAAGACTTCACTTACTTATTCACGAAAAGTGAGAAATTGACACTACCATAAACCTTCTGTTCCACAAACAGAGGGTTTTCTTTAAACGTGTTTTTACTGCCATGCTCAAAGACGAGCAGACCACCTTTGGTGAGGATACCGCTGCCAAGTATCATCTCAGGCAGTTCGGCGATATTCTCCAGTTGATACGGTGGGTCGGCAAAGATAAGGTCGAACTTATGCGTGGTACTGCGTATGAAACGCATCACGTCGCCTTTTATCAGAATAACTCTCTTTATATCCTCGCCATAACTGCCTTTCTCGCCTGCGATTTTCTCCAGACACTGCTTCGTAAACCGCTGATGCGCGGGATCTTTCTCTACACTCACAACCCTGTCGCAACCGCGTGACAACAGTTCCAGGGTTATACTTCCCGTACCCGCAAAGAGGTCGAGAGCATTGATACCCTCGAAATCGAGATAACCTGTCATCACATTGAAGATATTTTCCTTGGCGAAATCAGTGGTAGGACGTGCCTTAAACGTCTTGGGAATATCGAACCTACGACCTTTGTATTTTCCTGTTATGATTCTCATGATACCTCCTATCGGTCTTGTGCCAAGAGCAGCATGTCATAAGGCATCTGTCTGTAATCTTTAAACAGCGAGGTGTTGTAGTCGGCAGCGGCGTTGACAAGATACACGTTCTTCACAAACTCACGTGCCTTATCGGCGAAAGCACCCATGTCACGACGGTCGCTGACGATATGCAACTCGTCTTTTTCCTGATTATACCCCAGCAACTGCCATACGTAAAGAGTAAAATACATCGCATCCTGTTCGCCCTCTATCTGAAAGACGTTATAGAAACGGAAACGATTCTTGGAGAAACTGAGGATGGTAAGTTTCTCATCGGCAAAATAGGCATAAAGCTTGTGGTTGTAACCTACCTCCGACCGACGGTGCAGATAGCGCCATACGGGAGAAGCGGCAGGCATATATTTCACATCCTCGAAATTATCGGTAAGAACGGTGTTGGTATCTTTGTTCACAGCAAAAAGGGCGACACAGTTGAGATAGGGCACCACCATACTCTCTACCATGCAGTCGGTAGTATGAGGAAAACTGTGCCTGTACAACATATCCTTCGATTCGTGGTCGAAAAGATTTATCGGTACCATCAACACACCCGACGGTACCATGACGCGTATCTTACGCATCTTACGAGAGAGAAGATCACCCACCTTTATCGCCATGCGCAAGTTGGCAGCCTCCGAGACGCCGCTCTTCATGACATACGTCTCGTACTCTATCGCCGAGTCGTCATCGGCATTCGGTGTGACGAGCGACACGGCCAACGCACCGCTGCCCAAACGTAATGTAAGACGCTGTCGATTGTTTATGTTGCGAACTTCTGATACCATACGGAATGCAAAGGTAGAATTTTTTTCGCTCATTTCAAAATTTACCACTTTAATAATTGCACAAAAGGGATAAAATGTGCACAAAACAACGCATTTTGTGCAATTTCGACTTCTTTTATTTTGAGTGATGGAAATTTTTGCATACCTTTGCACCCGATTTCGTTTTTGTGCAAAACAATCTTATTTTAATATATATGAGTTTGAAAATAGTAGTACTTGCCAAGCAAGTACCTGACACCAGAAATGTGGGTAAGGATGCCATGACAGCAGAAGGCACCGTAAACCGTGCTGCTTTACCCGCTATCTTCAACCCAGAAGATTTGAATGCATTAGAGCAGGCTCTGCGCCTGAAGGAGCAGAATCCAGGCTCTACAGTAGGTATTCTCACGATGGGTCCTCCACGTGCTGGAGAGATTATCCGTGAGGGTCTATATAGAGGTACCGACACAGGTTGGCTCCTGACCGACAAGTTATGTGCCGGCGCCGACACCTTGGCTACGTCGTACACCCTCGCCACCGCCATAAAGAAAATCGGCGATGTGGATATCGTTATCGGTGGAAGACAGGCTATCGACGGTGATACCGCACAGGTAGGACCGCAGGTGGCTCAGAAGTTAGGCCTCAACCAGGTGACATACGCCGAGGAGATACTTAAAGTGGAGGACGGTAAGGCTACAATACGTCGTCATATTGACGGTGGTGTGGAGACGGTGGTTGCTCCACTGCCTTTGGTNGTTACNGTCAACGGTAGCGCTGCTNCCTGCAGACCGAAGAACGCTAAGCTCGTGATGAAATACAAGTATGCGTCATGTCCTTCTGAGCGTCCTGCCGACGACCCACGCAAAGACCTGTATGAACAGCGTCCTTATCTCACGCTCACACAGTGGGGCGTTGCCGATATCGACGGTGATCCTAATCAGTGTGGTCTGGCCGGTTCACCGACAAAGGTGAAAGCAGTACAGAACATCGTGTTCCAGGCTAAGGAGAGTAAGACGATCACTGGCAGCGATGCTGATGTGGAGGGATTGATAAAAGAGTTGTTGAACGAAAAGATTATTGGCTAAGATGAATAACGTATTTGTATATTGTGAGGTAGAGAATACTACTGTGGCTGAGGTGTCACAGGAGTTGCTCACCAAAGGCCGTAAGTTGGCCAACACTCTTGGTGTGGAACTNCACGCCATCGTTGCNGGAACGGGCATCAAGGGTAAGGTAGAGGATCAGATCCTTCCATACGGCGTTGACAAACTTTTCGTCTTCGATGCAGAAGGTCTTTTCCCTTATACTTCAGCTCCACATACTGATATCTTGGTCAACCTCTTCAAGGAGGAGCAGCCGCAGATAGCTCTCATGGGTGCNACNGTCATCGGACGTGACCTCGGACCAAGGGTNAGNAGTTCACTGACGAGCGGTCTTACTGCCGACTGTACCGAACTGGANATCGGTGACTACGAAGATAAGAAGACAAAGAAGACATATAGTAATCTGCTCTATCAGATTCGTCCTGCTTTCGGTGGTAACATCGTGGCTACNATCGTTAACCCTGATCACCGTCCACAGATGGCTACGGTGCGTTCAGGTGTGATGCAGAAAGCTCTTTACGACGGAGACTGCAAGAAAGAGGTNGTTTATCCCGATGTAGCTAAATACGTGCCTACCNCAGATTATGTGGTTAAGGTTATCGACCGTCATGTCGAGGCTGCAAAGCACAACCTGAAGGGTGCTCCTATCGTTGTGGCAGGTGGTTACGGCATGGGCTCGAAAGAGAATTTCGATATGCTGTTCCAGTTGGCCAAGGAACTTCACGGNGANGTAGGTGCTTCTCGTGCCGCTGTTGACGCNGGTTTCTGNGATGCCGACCGTCAGATAGGTCAGACAGGTGTTACNGTACACCCGAAGGTATATATCGCTTGTGGTATATCAGGACAGATACAGCATATCGCAGGTATGCAGGATTCAGGTATCATCATATCGGTAAACAGCGATAAGGATGCTCCTATAAACAAAATCGCCGACTACGTAGTGGTAGGAACGGTNGAGGAGGTAGTACCTAAGCTCATCAAATACTACAAGAAGAACAGTAAGTAAACAAAAACGAACGAAATATGGCAAATTATTATAGCGATCATCCCGAGATGGAGTATCACCTTCATCACCCGTTGATGAAACGTATCGTAGATCTGAAAGAGAAGAACTACGCTGATAAGGATAAGTATGATGATGCTCCTGTAGATTACGAGGATGCCATCGAGAACTATAAGAGAATCCTCGATATCACTGGCGATGTGGCTGCCAACGTGATAGAGCCTAACTCTGAGTCGGTAGACTTGGAAGGTCCTCATCTCGAGAACAAACGTATGGTATATGCGTCAAAGACTTTCGAGAACTTGGAGATAACCCGTAAGGCTGGTCTTTACGGTGTGTCTATGCCTCGTCAGTACGGCGGTTTGAACCTCCCTAACACGGTATTCTCAATGCTGTCGGAGGTTATCTCTGCTGCCGACGCAGGTTTCCAGAACGTATGGAGTCTGCAGAGCTGTATCGACACTCTCTATGAGTTCGGTAGCGAGGAACAGCGTCAGAAATATATTCCTCGTGTGTGTGCAGGTGAGACGATGTCTATGGACCTTACCGAGCCTGACGCAGGTAGTGACCTGCAGCGCGTGATGCTGAAGGCTACCTACGANGAGAAGGAGCAGTGCTGGCGCCTTAACGGTGTGAAGCGTTTTATCACCAACGGTGATTCTGATATCCACCTCGTACTCGCTCGTTCTGAGGANGGTACTACCGACGGACGCGGTCTGTCGATGTTTATCTACGACAAGAAGAACGGTGGCGTGGATGTGCGTCACATCGAACATAAACTGGGTATCCACGGCAGTCCTACCTGTGAGTTGGTATACAAGAATGCCAAGGCAGAGCTCTGCGGTAGTACCCGTCTGGGTCTTATCAAATACGTGATGGCCCTGATGAACGGTGCCCGTCTGGGTATCGCAGCACAGAGCGTGGGCGTAGAACAGGAAGCATATAACGAAGGCTTGGCATACGCTAAGGAACGTGCACAGTTCGGACAGAAGATCATCAACTTCCCTGCCGTTTACGATATGCTGTCACGTATGAAAGCTAAGCTCGANGCNGGTCGTTCTCTGTTGTATCAGACAGCCCGCTACGTAGATATCTACAAAGCACTGGAGGATATNGAGCGCGATCGTAAGTTGGAGCCNGAAGAGAAGCAGGAGATGAAGAAATACAGTCGTCTTGCNGANGCCTTCACTCCACTCGCNAAGGGTATGAACTCNGAATATGCNAANCAGAANGCATACGATGCTATCTCTATCCACGGAGGATCAGGATTNATCATGGAGTATAAGAGTCAGCGNCTGTATCGNGATGCACGTATNTTCTCTATCTACGAGGGTACCACACAGTTGCAGGTAGTAGCGGCAATACGTTATATCACCAACGGTACATATCTCAACATCATGAAAGAAATGTTGGAGAATGAGGTTGCTGAGGACCTGAAACCGTTGAAGGTAAGAGTAAGTAAGCTTATAGAGATGTATGAGGATGCCGTCAACTACGTTAAGGCAGCCGAGAACCAGGAGATGCACGATTTCCTCGGTCGTCGTCTGTACAATATGACGGGCGATATTATGATGAGTCTGCTCATCCTCTACGATGCAACACAGGCTCCCGAGCTGTTTGCTAAGAGTGCTAATGTCTATGTTAGAATGGCCGAAGAAGAATGTATCGGTCATCACGCATATATCAAAAACTTTATCGTTGAAGACTTAACAAGTTTCAGAAATTGATAAGGTTACTAGTTTAGGTTTGAGGGGACTTTACCGCGAGGTAGAGCCCCCTTTTTTTTAAACGTCTTTTTCTATGTAGGTGAACTTGTTTTTCCCTATGCGGAATGAGAGTCCATGATACAACATAACCTTCTGGTCTACGTTTACCGGTTCCTCGCCTATAAACACTCCGTCCTCCACAGGCTTTAAATACAGATATTCACCATCCATATATATTTCTGCATTTATAGGAGCCAGATTTCCCGTCATATCCCACGACATCTGCAGATCGCAGTCAACAGAGCGCCCAATAGTAACATGTCTGAAAGGTAATTCCTTAAACCACTTATACAAGGCGACATCTATTCCTTTCACAGGACCTTCCACATGCAGGAAATAGCGCTCTGAACGCGGAGAAGCACTGGCTATGCATACAGAAAGAGCCAAACCATATAGCATATATACAACCATATTGTAAATGCGCAAATCGGAATGGGCATCGGGAAGAAGATAGTAACGACCATACAACAACACCAATGCTACCAATGAGACAATAAGTATCCGTAACTTCTTCACCGGAACTCGTGTATGGAACGTTGTGAAAAATGCTATGCATAATGTAATACAAATCCAAGGGACGATATCTGCAAGCAAATAATTGTGATACAGATTCAACGACAGATAAACCATGCATAATATTAAGAATATTATGAATCCCGAAATACCTGCGACCAATGCACGCAAAACGATATCCAACAGCCATTTCTTTCTATCTCCCTTATATGATACCGTAAAGAACGACAAAGCCAGAGTAGTGAAAAACGAGAGGAAAAACGCCACAGACGGCATCTGAATAACATGACCAAACTGCATTAAACATTCCTTAGCAGCAGGGGTATTCTCTTCTACCTTTTCAAAACTCAATATAAAAGACTCCATAAAACCTTGCACAGTATTATGGAACATACGGATAAACATCCAAGCAATCAGACCTGCTCCCAGTCCTGTCAACGCCCATTTCATGTAGAACAAAGCATTTTGAACGTCCGACAGCTTCTTTTCATTGTAATAATGGATACCTCCCTTGCAATGTCTGCCATACTCCGTACAGTGATAACCGTTTTCGTCCCAACACTCCTTATGCATGGTATGACTACATTTCGCAACGATCTCGTCGCCCTCCACAAAAGGTGCCTTACAAAGGTAACATGATTCCTGAGTAACATTACCGGCATTACTCATCGGCCGACCCGTGTAGTGCAAGACATATTTCTTCTTAAACCATTGGTAACGTATATATGGCTCAACATACTGTAATATGAGATAAACAAAAATGATTAAGAGCACACCGTTTATGATACCTTTCACAATGGTACCAAGTGTAGAATTTCCATTAAAGACAACAGGGTCATAAATACCACCACCGCTGTATTTAACATTTCCCACGGCCACAGTATCCTTTGACAAGCGGTCAACACACTGTATCTTTATATCACGTATACCACCCAATAATACCTTACCCTCTGGTTGCAACAGGGTGAAACGATAGTCTGCAAAAGCTACGCCTAACTTTTCCTTGATATCTTTTTCCATGTCAAACCAGTCAAAGTTAGCATAGTACTTACCCTTACGCAGATTGCAAAGCAACTTCAGCATATTGCCGGAATCATCCGGTGCTATCGGGACATCCAGTTCTTCGTCCACTTCGTCATCGTCAATATCCTCGATATCATCTTCTTCATTAAAATCACCCTCATCAATGTCATCTTCCGACGGTTGTGAATCTTTATGGAAATTCACATAATACATAGTATATTTCGCCGTTTTGTCTGACATCCTGTCTTTCAAGGTATTTTGCATCTCATAATGCTGCGGATCTATCGGCATATTATTGTCGCCATATACCTTGCCGTCGGACATCACTAGAAGCGTAACCGAACGGGCTCCCCTCATAAAACCGTCTTCCGCAACAATCTCATTCAATTTTTCGTTAATAGATCTATAAAGATATACAAACGAAGATCGTCTTGCATTGAAATAGTTATCTAAGATATAATCCGACATCCTTACCGTTTCCGATACCTCATTGCCATACATAAATGCCACGTAGAGATTATTACCATACAGTGCATATATACCTCTCAAAGCATCCCGTTCCTCTTTCAGTAGACTCTCCTCGAGACTAAGGTCTACCAATGCCAACATCTTAACTTTTAATGAGTCGATTTGTCTGGAGCCTATATATTCCGCTTTCTTCAACTCTGGTACATTGGCAATATTTCTATCAGTAAAAGCATCGCTTCTCGTTTCAAAGAGGCGTACATCAGTGTAAGCGCGGTTCGCAAGGGAATGAATACCATAACGCTCGTTTAATATCGCATCAACCACAATCTGACTCTGATCATCGGAAATATCAACGTTGGTCACCTCTAAATTGTTCTTCTCTTGCTTTTCTCCGGAGCCTAACAAACCTTCAGGAACGGCGCCTTCAGGTAAAGTTGGGTTGGAATCACAACTTACAAGGAACGAAAGTGTAAATATTATCAGATATCGTATTAATCTCATATCACTGTTTTTTAAATAATAGGAATATTATCCTCCTCTGTTTTTTTAAGAACCTCCTTCATCTTTTTTGCATTACTGTATGACGCCTTAATCGACTGTATTTTATTTACAATCATTGTTATGCACATCAGTATTATAGCAGCTGCCGCAGTACCTAAAAGATAGTTTTTAATGCGGTCGAAAAAGGATTTGTATGCTGCTTCTTGTATTTTCTTTGAGGTATTCGAGATCTCTATAAACTTTTTCTCCAACTTGTCCATCCTACCAGCAAGCTTGGGAAAACTTTCCTGAGCTTCCTTGGCTGAAGCATAACCTGCCTGAATGTCAGAGAAGATCAATTGTTCCTTAGCCTTCAGTTGCTCCAATTGAGGCGCGGTAGTTTTCAACAGCGAATATTCCATCGCCGTCTTGTACATCTTACTATATAAGGAATCCTTACCACGCATTCCCTTTTCTGCTTTATAAAAATTCGTCAACAAAACGATTCTGTCCTTTAATATCTGCAGACTGTCTTTTATCGACTGCCGCTTTTCCTGAAGATCAGCTACCATTGTCAACAAGCCTTCATCTTCAGCTATCATCGCCTGCTGACCCTGCAGATATGTATCCCATCTGGAATCGAAGAGATTTAAACTGCGTTCTGTCGTTTTTATTGTACTCTTATAATGCTTTATAACCCTTGGTAATACGGATCTCTCCTTGACAGATATCTTCAATTTACTGTCAGATATATCATCAAGCTCTTTACTAAATTCGGCAATATGCGATTTTATCTCTTGTAACTGCGGACCCAAATCTATTTCAGGAAATTCTCCTGAAGCCAAAGATTCAACAATTTCCTTATCACTTTTCTTACTTACATTCTTCTCTGCTTGCGTGCCCTGAGCCTCTATCCATGACGGTATCATTGCCATCACGAACATTATAATCAGATATTTCAAAAATGAACCTAACATAATAACTATTTCACGCAATTAGTAATAAAATACTGTTCAGCCTCCCTGTATATAGTCAACGCTTTCTTCTGACTCTCCGTTTTGGCTGACGTATTAGCTATCTTCTCTCTTGCTTCCCTTATCAGTGTACTGCAATGCTTACTGATATCTCGTTTCTCGACAGGATCTTTTGTCAACATCCAGCGAGCCACCATATCGTCTATCTGACGTGCAACAGTAAGTATGTCTTTTTCAGGCAATGTACCTTTTACAGAATTTCCACCATTGCCACCACCATTGCCCTTACCTGCAACAGTGTTCTTCTCGGCAACCACCAAATTACACTGCATATTCGTTATAGAGTCTACGTAAAGATTATATTCAGTCCAGCATTGTTGTATATCTTCACAGGCACTGCTGTTTTCTTTACGCAGGAACTGCTCCTTCAAAATACCCTGAATCTTATTGAAGAGATCCAGATCCTCTTGTGAACTCACGACTCCGCTGCCATATTTTGCCTTCATTGTTTCATAGCTCTTCTTTACGCTCTCCATCTCTGTCTGAGCGATAGTCGTCTCCTCTGCCATACCAAAGCATGGGTCACGGTCGATGGTTATCCAGTATTCCCTATCCAGATCCTTACCAAAGAATATCTCATATCTATTGGGTTTCTTAGGATTATTCCCGGCATGTCGCATGAGCATCACGTCGCGAAGCGTCACCTTCACCTTGTTTACGTTTTGTGCCACGCTAAACTTTTGCTCTATATAATCGTTCACCATCTTATAATCGGCAGGAATAGCCTGCATCCCCTCATAATCGAGCCAACGTTTGAAGACATAGCGCTTGTACATCTTTCTGCGTTTAAACATCGTCAGCGAATGAGGAGGGAAAAGCGATTTGTTGAAATCTTTAGTCAAGCGGAAACGACTGCCTTCCTCGGCCTCTACAACGTAAGGCATACGATCGACACTTATCTTACGACCTTTTATAGTAGGCTTATAAGGAGTATTCTCCCTGAAGACAAACAGACTACGATATGAGATAAGACTGACGGTGAGGGAGTTATCCGACTCATTGAACATAAATTTTACCATAAGGTCCATGTCCGTCGTGTTCTCCTGCAACGAGAGATGATCTACATACGGGCTATCGTTACCCACATGTATGTCAACGTAAGTGCGTGCCTCTGTGCTTAACGCAAAGAGACAAGCTATAGTAATATAAAACAGTCTTATATATATTCTACTTTTCATCTTGATCAAAATAAATCCAACCTTTCGGCTCGCCTTGTTTCAGTACCCACTCCGCCACCTGCAGATCTTCAGGATACGGAGGTTCTTGCACCGCTCGGTATAAGTCGTATCTCAGATAAAGTGCCACCCTGTCTACGCCCCATGCCAAATCCGTATATGTGTCGGGAAAATTAAGACACACATGACCGGCATAATCACCGAAGTAACGTATGTTGGGATGCCACGGATGTGGTATGTCGGCGCCATTATCGTCGATAGTCAAAAATTGATATCGCGGCGGTGCATCCACACTAGGATAATTTTCAGACAATTCTATCTTCATCATATATCCACTGTGGAATATCGGCGTATTCTCCACTCCCTCCTCGTTCAGTCTGTCAACGTTAGTAACTCCACATATACACTTATAGTGGTATGTAATCAGGTACGTCATAGGCAAACCTATGCTGTTTTGTCGAAGGACCCTCATCTCAAGGTCATCGCGCCTGGCGCACCTCTGTTCCATCCTTATCCATTCATTAAGCAGCCTTCGCTGTCTGCCGACCAGCCGTATCGTATTCTGCTTCTGCCACTCACTGCTTTCCATCATCCTGGTAACGGATCGGGCATCAGAAATACCTTATCCCCATTTTTTACGTTATAGTCGGCTAACACCTGGTCGGTCTTTCCTATACGGGGACGCAGCACGCGTAGCTCGTTTATCTCAGGATCCTCCGTCGCGAAAAAATAATCCAGCGGAGCACCACTCTCATCAATAGAAGGAAAATCAAAGATGAGTCTACCGTCAGCACCTATCGCATGCTTTAGGTTTGTCATAAGCGCACTCAACGGAGCGTCAGGGTTCATAACCCTGAACTTAACAGTCTTATTTTTATATTCTATGTTCAGAAAAAATTCTTCCATATATCTATACTATGTATTCGTTTTCTTGTCATTCTCTATCTCTATGTGGACATTTATCGGATAGATATTAGCACTTCTCACTTCTATCATTTTCTCCAATAAAATCTCTGTTTTTTCCACCTGATCAGCAAATCCCTTCCTTATCACAGGATGATCTGCCAATACTATGTTCACTAAAATTTCATATCCCGTATCTCCTAAATTCCTGTCAAAGTGCTGTGTTACCATCACCTTGCGTATCATTTTCGACGTTATACCATAATGCGTTATCAGCTCGTTGACACAGAACATCTTGATGTCGGCACGTGTCACCATTCTATCGGCTGTGGCCAGATAATAACGTGACAGACTGAGCTCGGCACTCTGTCCTCTCACCTCATTGAATCCCTTGACAGGTTCTGCCACCTGCATCGTCTCTCGACCGTTAAGACCTGCAGGGACGATGAAACGGGATTCCTTCTTCAAGGTATCGTTCAACAACGCTCCGTCGGTAGTAAGATAATCGACATTAAGACTGACGTCTTGAGCCATCTGTCCCTCCACATACTTCAGAATCATATATACACCCGGCACGTTTCGCTCTTCATTTTTCTCCACATCGCTAAGCATCTTGCCCAAGATATCGTGCAGGTCTAGCATCATACGGTCACCCGAAAGACCTCTGATATTCTGGAATGCAAAATAGTCGGTACTGTACTTGGATATGAGAGAATTCAGGAGTTTCACCAATGCGCCTTGGTTGAAACGGTCGGCTGCCACACGGCGTATCTCTATCTGGCTTGCTCCAAACAGTTGCACCTCCGCAGGACGTATGGCATGCATAAACTGCTTCGATTCCTGTTCCTTGGAATAATAACCAGCAACACGCACTATAGGATTATTACTTGTCAACGTGGCGGTATTATGATTGGCATTAACCAATACTACAGGATTTAATATAAGCGTATCCTTGCCAAAAGAAAAATCTTTCCTGATACCAGAAAATTCAAAGATAAATTCCAGTTTCTCTATCTCCGCGTCGTCCTTCGGTTTGTAGGGACTGATAAAGAAAATACGCATGTTCTGTTTGGCAAAAAGATCCATACAAGCCACAGAGGGTTCATACACCTGTGTTTGGTTATAGAGCATGGTATCTATACTGAAGTATTTGTTAAAAGGCAATTCAGATAAGTCCCAAGGATTGATGAGCGGAACCTGCCTATCCTTGATAAACACCTTACAATCCTTGAAGTTTTCGTCCTTTATGGCAAACGCAAAATTAGAGAGATTTTTCGCGGGTACATTGAAAGTCAGTGTAACCTTCCAGCGTCGGCCGTCCACTCGCACTACAGAATCCACGTTAGCATTCAGCACACGCGTCTTCAGTAACGGCATAAACGAATAGCTCGTCTCCGCTATCGAAAAAATATCCGTCTCATTTAAGAGTCGCTCTCCCAGATCTTCGTCTGGTATAGTCTGCACGACAGCTGTCGCAGGTACTGCCCTACCCACTTCGTATGGAACCAATAGTTGAGCATATTCCTGTAAGACCTCTGTCTTTATTCTCTCTATCTCACTGCTTATATCGTTTGCCTGATACGCCAAAGCGGTCATGAGTAACCTAAACACAGGGTCATTCTCAAGACCCTCCATCTTCTCGTTAAAGTCACTCTGCCTCCATGTGTTGATAGCTTCCCGCATCAACTCATCGGTTCTCTGCTTTATTTCAAATAGCGTTTGTTTCATCTATTTCCATTTAGTGCCAGACACGCATCACATGCGAATATCTATATGGCGTTTCTGTTTCTGTTATTATACCCGCTACGGATATATAGATGCTGCGATCCTCGACAATATACGTCATGTTTACCGAAAGTTCTGAGAGTCGCGTCTCGTATGTCATTATACTTTTTCTCAACTCTGCTGCAAAGGTGTTAAGGTTTTTTGAACTTCCCGAAACCTTTTTATTGTACAGTCCCGGTACGCTTACACCTTCACCCGTATCACCCGAATCGTAGACGACACCCTCTCTCTCATCGAAAATCTCAAACCGCATGTTATTCAGTATAAATCCGAAATCGGGGTCGGAGGGTGTACTGAACTGCGGCGTCGTAATGATGAGCGAAAGCATTGCATCGATAGACTTTTTCACATCGTCCTGACGTTCAAGACCTTGTGGTGTCAGCTCTAGAGGTATGCGTATATTGGTCATCTGCAGAAATTATGTTATATCTTCGGAATGAAATCGTCTTCCTCTTCCGGCACAAACAATGCGTCATAGAGATCCCAGAACAGGTCATTGTATACATCATCATACAAAATACCCTGCACATTATCTGAGATGCGGTTAAACTGGCCGTCAAAGAAATTCTTTATCGTATCCGTCTTTTCGTCCAACTTAGTACTCAGTTCATCTCTGACCTCAGGTTTCATGGAGTCATTGATGTATGTCGTAACGTCATTCTTTACATTATCTATCTCGTTGAGTATCTCTTCCTTCGTTTTCTTCAAGAGATCTTCCAACAATTCAGGATGCAGCTGCTTATACAGCTCTGCCTTGGCCTGTGCGAGCAGTGCTTCGTAATCGATAGGTTCAGGCAACACGACGTCATTAAGTATCAGTGCTGCTTCGGCAAGATATTGTTCGAGCCACTTAAACCATTCCACAATATTTATCTGTGATGGATAGGGAATCTCTTTCTTCTCCGTATTAGGGCTTACGATATAGTAGTCCACAGCCTGAGCTATCTCCTGTGTGAGTTGCACAAAGTTATGGACACTCGATTGTTTGTTGAATCCTTTCAAAAGAAACATATAATGCAGCATCGCGCGTTTCCCGTCACCGTCCGCCATGTTCTGATGAGCACTTAAGGCCTCCAGCTGTTCTGCAAACCGTTCTCTGTATTTGTCAAACCTTTCATCCGCATCAAAGAGCAGACATGGGATAATATAGTCGGTATCGGCCGCAAAGACATTATTTTGCGTAATAAAATGTACTATAGGCAGCACATCGGCATTAGCCGTCTCCTCCGGACTGAGTATCTTATATTCATACTGGGGACGTACATACTGCACATCATCCTTTTCATAGTTCAGTTGTATGTCGCTGAAACCTACAGTAAGATAGTACTCTCCAGAGAAGAGCGATGATACTGACACCTCGACTCTTTCATCTGCGGAGATTATCCTACCCGAAGGCAACACCGCCAGGCATTTGAACTGATCTATCTCATAATTATTTCTGGCAAACATGCCGTCTACATTGAGCTCTGCCCTAGGTAAGACACCCATCCTGTTTCCGCCCAAAGCAGCCTTCAGCGCCATAGCCTGTCGGAAATCGATATTAGCATCCAGTCCCTTAAAGGTCTGGCTGGTAAGCTCCATGCCCGGTTTCCAGTTTATTCTCTCGTTTATATCCATAGATACAGTTCCTTATTTTTTTACTTCAATATTATAATCAAGTATCAACCGATTGTCTAACGTGGGCTCCTTTTTTCGTTCCCTTATGACAATCTCTGCACGCACATCAAATGGTACAAGCCAATCGTTGACAAACTCACAAAGAGGTTGTACGTCGTTGTAAAATTTACCATACTCCTCTTTCGACAGGCCTTGAACCACCACGTCGTAACGAACCTTAGGCAACCAATAGCGCGTGGTATCCTCATCACTGTATCTGCCTTTGGTCATGTAAACAATTTTGCGCAACACAAACATAAGCAGATTGCGGATAAAAGAAAAATCACCGCGTTTCTTACTAACCATTGGCAAGATGACAGCAGCTTTCTTTACATACTCATTCTGCTCATTATCCAAGTCAAAATTAAAGTACGTCTTCAGCACATGACTGACCTTCATGCCTAAGAGCTCTGACATTTCATGCTCTATATCCATCATGTTNCCAAAGACATAGTTGTCTATCGGCGTAAAGGCCTCTCTCAGTAACTCATTCTTCCGCTCCAGCTTCTTGAAGTTACTGGAGTTTTTCATCTCCTTGGCATCCAATTCACGGGTTAAGACGCCCTGCGGCAAGAGCTTAGTGAAACCGTCACGGGTGAGACCTACGGTGCTGTTCTCATCATCGTAAGTGAGCAAATCGTTGTTATAGTTACGATAGAACTCACCTTTGAACTTCGTGTTCCANNTGCGTTTCTCGGGAAAGATACGGTTAAGGAACATCTCGGCTCTTATATCTGATATATCATTCTTTACTTCCATTATCTTTCTAAACCAATATAACAATCGCTTGAAGATGATGTGGCGTGCAGAACTTCCAATGAGGGGACACCCAAATCGCCTAACCGCAGATTCATATACGGAAAGCTATCATCTATCGTTCTGTATTCGTTTTGATACAACCCGCTCAGAGGCGTACTACTAAGCTGTTCATCCTTACCTACCATGTCAGCAACGTATCTACTCGCGCACATCACCTCGGTCTTTCTATTGTCTGACCTGCGTATCACGTAGTCCACAAAACAGTCGTTGAGGGTTATCGATACCTTATCGTCGTGCGTTATGTTACTCACCACGTCTATTGTCTCTGCCACCGTACTGTCAGTGGTTAACGGTGCCATCATCACAGGACTCCATTCTTCATGCACCGCACAGTCTTCGTCGTATGCCTTAAAGTCTGCAATTTTCGTTGTCAGATGTTCACCATCATAGTAGAACATACGTCCGCACAACGATGTAAGACTGCCGTTCTCTATTTCCTCTCGATGCAGCAGTTTTATCGCCTCCTGTGCCTCCACAGCGCCTATCACCGATGCCACTACCGATGTCGTAGGCACCTTACCCTCCATCATCTGTTGTCTTACAGCTCCTGTACACGACATGCGTCGTGCCATATCCTTCATCCCTTCGGGACCGAGGTTGCATGCATAGCAGTTTATGCCCGGTATAAAAACTCGGGCGGTACCTTCCAAACCGTCTATCCCTCCGTCTACCCAAGGAATACCGGCACGCATACATAAACGATTTATGCTGTAACGAGCCCAACGGTTATCGACGCAACCTATGACAACATCGACAGTACGAAACGTGCCCAACCCTACATCGTAAGCTATATCGCCGTTGATACATACCACTTCGGTATGTTTATTCAGTCTTCTTATCCCCTCTGCAGCAGCCTCCACCTTCGGTCTGCGCATAGCAGCATCATGTGGAGTATATAGTACAGACTTAGGCAGATTGTCGACCTCCACACGGTCGAAATCCACCACGGTAATCTTACCTACCCCCATAAGTGCCAAGTTCTTCAATACCTCATTTCCCAAGGCACCGCAACCCACCACCATAATGTGGGCTTTGCTTACTATATCTTGTCGGAAATTACTAATCTTCATCTCCTTTGAATTGCTTCGTCTTCTTTAGCTCAATCTTTATGTTGAGCATACTGTTGTTGACAGGTCTCACCTTCTGTCGATTTGTTACATAACCAGCTTTCTTCAAAGAAATCATGTATTCACGTCTTGGGTCGAGTCCTTCCACAACTTTCGGAGTCAGACCGACATATTTCTCGTCAATCCATATCTCCGCATTCACTACATTACTATTCACGTTGAGCAATCCTGTTTCCATGACAGGCTCTCCCAAACTTATCTCCAGAGGCACGTCATCATATATCCAGACATACGATGTTGACGATTCAACACTGTCTTTTACTGTACTGAGCGCATGGAATCCGCCTTTCAGTGTACCTTTCCAACTCCCCGTTGACACTTTCTCCCTGTCGATCCATATCTCAGTCTCATCGTCAGGTACCCGTATCGTAACAGAGTCCACCACGCTGTCNTTTATCTGCACCATCTTGCCTACAGGTTCAGCCTTTTTCTTTTTGAATTTACGCCAGTGCGCCATCTACTGCCGCCTTGGCCTTCTTTTCTGCTTCTGTAGGCTCTCTCTTGGTTTCCACCGCAGGTTTAGCCTTTTGGAAGCTGACCCATGCCCTNGATTTCATATACATCAGGTGTCAGCGTTATCACCCTCTTCTCNGCCCTGTCTAAGTTGACCATGACATCGTANTAGCAATACCTGCCTCTGAGCACCGTCAGTCGGTGTCCTCCGGGTTGCAGATGTCCACTCGTNGCCTCTTTTGTTCCTATTTTGTCATTGTCGATATAAATATCGGCATCATCAAACGGTGCTCTCACCGTTATATATGAATAAATCGGTTGTAGCTGTACGTTAACATANAGTTTTGCACTGTCNGTAAGCTCAACCGTATCTGTNGTCTCTTCATAGAATGGCGATTCCACCTTGTAACCATGTTTACCCACAGGTAGCAGGAACTGGACCAGTCCGTTTCTNGTTATCGCCACTTTGCCACTGTCCACCGTGGCAATCGCATTNTTGGGATGAATATTCATCACCAACCACTGCTTCTTCAGTTTATACACCTTGTCNGGGTTATAGGCNAGCAGTGAAGCCCTATATATCTTTTTTCGTCTCAATCCCTTTTTCAGTGGCACCTTCCACGACGTCTGTCCGTAGTCGGCATGTTTCGCCACCAGGAATTTTGTTCTGTCAGGCAGTTTCAGCGTCAGCATNCCCTCTCCCTCTTCTGCCTGTATCTCGTTCTTACCGTCGGCAAGGAAAGTAAATCCTTTCGTCGTCGGTGATAAGTNGCAGGGTCGCCAATTGCTTGTCNGGTTTATCTTGCATCAGTTTTGTAGGATCCTTCTTTACCCTTTCGAACCCCACAATGCTCATCTGCTGTCCGTTTGTANCTAATGCAACGAACAAACATACGACAAGCATCCATATTCTCCACATACAAGACTTCACCTTTTAACCATAGACGATCAGTTTACGTTCCGATCCGCTACCTCTGTATGTTATGGAACTCACGAGGATACTAAACTTCAACAACATTTGACTATCATTGGCTTTACCGNCTTCTGTTGATGTATTGAAATCCTCGTCGACATTTATCATACAACCGGACACGATCATTGCGTCTTCAAAATCCTTCAAACTAGAATTATTTTCATCGAAGGTTGCATTAAACAGGAATGTGTACGGTTGAGGAACGTTATTCTGCGTAGCTTCATAAAACGCTTTCGAATCATCGGGACGCAACATCTTTATCGTACCATTCAATACCGACGACGTAGTAAAATCGTAAGGGAACCCAGCTTTGTTTCTGCTTCTCTGACATGAATAGTCAAAAGACAGCACGGTAAAGCATTTGGCTCTCTTTATCTGTCCGGAGTCAAGATGTCCAACGCACAGAAGAGCTTTAACGTAGTTGGATAATGTCCTAGCCATAGATAATAATATTTATCGTTTGTACAGATTCACGTATTCCACATCATTTATCACGACCTTTTCAGCCGTGAACGACACCCTCATATATCGTCTGTTTGATTTAAGAATATCATATCTTTCCGATAACGCATAACAATATCCATCATAGAAAAGCACCTCCTTATTCAGGATTTCATCGCTTACAGGTGATGCTAACTGAAAGACGACCCTACCGCTCATCGGTTCACCTCCGATATACCAATCGTACATCTTTTGGTTGTTATTATCCTCTATGATGAGGTCTAAATCGATATGATCAACTTTTGCGTCCGTCTTGGGCAGGAAATTCTCATATTCGCGTGTCACCTGATAGTTACACCTTGCCAATAGAATCTCGGTGCCGTAGCGTTTTGAATCATTATCTCCAAACTGGAGTGCTGCCAATAATGCCATATATTCTTCTTAAACCAAAACAATTGGTTCCACCCCGGAAGGGGTAGAATCAATTGATCTATAAATAAAAATAGTTTATTTCCAAGGATTCTCGAATGCGACAGCGCCATTCTCTAGTTTCTGGCATACTATCTCCATCTCCTCATAGTGGATCTCGCCATCTTCCCACTTCTCTGTGTAATGTACACAATATGAAGCAGTACCTTTAATCTCCTTCATTGTAGATCCATCCACAGTGTTTAGGAAAGTCAGACTAAAGTCGCGTGGATCATTGGGAGCCAACATCCACTGCAGCATCTCATTGTTTCCATCGTTCATAGCCTTAACCCTGATGGTTATGCGACCGCCACGAGGAATACCTGAAATCTGACCTTCTACATCTGTAGCCTCATTGAATTTATAGTCAACAAAAAGGACCTCACGCTCTGCAAAATCTTTTACCGCTAATTTTACCGGTGTTACATTCTCTGCCATAATGTTTCTAAATTAATTGTTAAACATTCGAGTTCTTGGGCTAAGCCCAGTCGTTTTCATACTTGACAGATCCGAACTCGATTTCCTTACACGTAATTACGATTTCCTCGTAATGTCCCTCTTTGTCAACCCACTTCTCTTCAAAGTCTACGCAATAACCATTGGTGAATTTAATAGTCTTCATCACCTTACCGGTCTTCGTCTCATTGAAAGTGATTGTACCATTCTTAGGTAGGTTTCGCTCCACCATCCATGCAAGCAGGTCTGGCGTACCATCGTTGAGTGCTTTTACGCGCACTGTTATCTTACCGCCACGTGGAATACCTGACATCTGTCCTTCCACATCTGTAGCCTGATCGAACTCGTAAGTCACCATCTGGACTTCTCTTTCCTTGTAACCGTCGATCTCAATCTTAACTGGTGTTTTTGCCATAATTAAATGAGTTTAATTAAAAAGTTAATAATTTATGTTTACTCCATCTCTGCCTCTTTATCCTTCTTGTCTGCAGAAACTTTTATGATAAAGTTCTTTGCTGCATAGAATGGAGTCAAACTGATATCACAAGTTATTCGTTTTGTCTTCGGATCCTGACGGGGCTCCTGTATCTCATAATTCTGGAACAGGTTACCATAACCCTTATAGTCATTCAGGAACGACTGAATCTTAGCCTTCAAGTTCTTTGGAGAGTTGTATGGATCCCAGTTCTCCAGAGCCACCTCGTGAACGTAGTTCATCAACACCTTCTTCACCCAGTCGAACACACGTACGATAGGATATTCCTTCATCGCGGTCAGATCACCGTTGTAAAGTGTGGTATTGTTGAATGCCATAACACGACCCTCAGAATATACCATAGGGATAACCTGGTTATCCATGAGGGCGGCTATCTGTGACTTGAGCAGATCCAGTTTCACACCCTTAACACCGTCCAGGGTACCGTATTTCTTACCACCGGCACCTTGTGCCATATTTGCGCTCTCATCATAGAGCTTACCGCACAGAGCTGCTGCCGGAGCGATGTAGAATGCTGGTGAATCTTCTTCGTCGGAAGACATCTTCTCTGATTCACGACCTACGATCCAGTTGGCTGTCATCACCACGTTCATCAGTTCCTGGTCACTGTCACGATAGTCTTCTGTATTAGCTTGCAGATCATCGAAAGTATATTCATCTGCATGGTCGGTGATAAGCATCACCTTGTACTTGAATGCCATCTTAGCCCACTGCAGCAGTGTCGGTTTATCCTGGAACACGCAGCCTGGAACGCAGACAAGACTGTAACAGTCTTTCAGACTCAGACGGTCGAAACCATCACGAAGCAGATTTTCTACTTCGCCTGCAAAACCTGAATCAGGATCAGCGATATCATCCTTAAACACGTTGATGACACGAAGATTCTTCACCTTATCGGTATTCGCTGTCTTAAAGAAAGAATCCAACTCTCTGTATGAGCGCTCCAAATCCTTTGTGGCAAACAGAGCGTCTGTTATACCTTGTTTCAACAGATTGGTATATTTCTCCTCTTTTGCCTTACAAGCATCTGCAAACTCCGTAGCACTGCCATGATCTTCTTCCAACAGAGCCAACCAACCTTTCAGATCCTTTTTCAAGGCCTCTCTCTTGTCTTTAAATCTCTTATCGGTTAAGAACACCTGTTTTGCAGCCTTACGCGTAGGGTTAAGGTTGTCCGCATCGGGCAAGAACCCACGAACGGCATTAAATCCGCCAAAGGCTGATAACAACGATGTGACGTCTTTTTTCGCAGCACCTTCTTGTTGTTGACCGGCCGCCTGCTCAACCTCTTGGGCTTTCTTCATTTCTGTATCTGCCATATCTTTATTCCTTTCTATTCATTAATTAATATTATTTTGCCTCCTCCAATTCATCTAACAGTGCCTGAAGCATCTCTTTGAGTTCACCTCTTGAACCGGAATCCTTGAGTATGTCACGCAACTTACGGTTCTGCTCTATACTCTTACGTATCTTCGAGCTCGAGTCGATATTCTCTTTTACTCCAGATAAGAATTCACTGTTCTGCACCAAGCGACCCTTACCGCCGTTAGCCTCAAAGTCTCTCAGTTCACCGAATTTCAGTGTCTCGGTAACACTACCGCCTTCCTCATCGGTAAAAGACACCTCTACTTTCGGTTTAAAATGAGCAAAGGCATCATTAATATTCTGTATATCCTCCACCAGTTCCGGATCACCAGGATTTACATCTGTGGTGTACTGGTCTATCATCAGCGTTTTGTTACTGTCAATAGGAGTGACTTTCGCATTGCTCTCTTCATCGGGAGCCATCGAAATGAAATTTTCTTTCATTGCCATAGTAGTTCTTTTTTTTAAATTAGTATTATGTTTTTAGTTCTCTTTTATCTCAAATTTCGGATTCTCGTTTTCGTCCAACTGCACCTCTATATGGTCGCCGGGCTTCACCTTACCTGCTATAAGCAGTTTGGATATCGGGTGGCGCAGTTCCTTACGGATAATGCCTAATACAGGACGAGCACCATACTGTTGATTGAATCCGCGCAGTGCTATCGTCTTACGGGCTTCAGGTGTAAGCGTGAGGGTTATATTCTGTTCCTCAAGCAACTTCAGCAGACCCTTCATGTGTATATCGAAGATGCTGGTCACCGTCTGGTCGGTTATCGGTGAGAACGGCACGATCTCTGTGAGACGAGCCAGGAACTCCGGACGGAAATAGCCTTGCATGATATCCATCAGTTCGTTGTTCTCCGGCACCTCGCCCTTGTTAAACTTGTCAACGATAAACTGACTGCCGATATTAGACGTAAACAGTATCAGCGCGTTGGAGAAATCGCCCACACGTCCTAAACGGTCATGCAACTTACCTTCATCGAGAATCTGCAGGAACAAGTCGAACACCGACTTATGCGCCTTTTCTATCTCATCGAAGAGTACTACCGAATAAGGATTCTGACGTATCTTGTTTACCAAGAGACCACCCTCTTCGTAACCTACGTATCCCGGAGGTGCTCCGTACAACAGCGCCACTGAATGTTCCTCCTTAAATTCCGACATATCGAAACGCAGCAGAGCCGACTCATCACCGAAGAGGAATTCTGCCAACGCCTTCGACAACTCCGTCTTACCTGTACCCGTGGGTCCTAAGAAGAAGAACGAACCCATCGGTTGACCCTTCTTGCTCAATCCCGAACGAGACTCGTATACCGCATCGAGAACCTTCTTTACGGCATGGTCTTGTCCCACCACGCGCCTCTTCAGTATCTCCTCTGCGCCCATCAGACGGTCACGTTCCTTGGTCTGCACCTTACCGAGAGGGATACCCGTCTGTTTGGCTACCACTGCCTCCAAGTCACTGCTCTTCAGTTCGGTACGTTTCTCTTTGCTCAGCTCGGTCAACTTATCCAATGTTGACTTCAAGAAGTCCACTCTTTCCTTTATCGTGGCTATCTTACTGAAATCAGTATCTGTGTCTACCCCGGCCAACAGAATGAAGTTAACCTTATTGAATAGCTCATAGTACAGCCAGTCGAGTTCCTTCATCAGTTCTGCATCACTAGGATCGGCACTTGCCGCTCTGGTCTCTATGTCCTTCAGCTCATCTCTCAACTGTTCGATAATATCATCTGTCATGTCATTCATCGTCCTGATCTGAGCCATAGTACGGTCTATCAGATCAAAAGCTGAGTCAGGCAGAGATTTCTCTGTAAGATAGCGCTTAGCCAAACGTATAGAATTACTCATCACCTCTTCATTGAGCGTGAGTTTATGGAATTCCTCGTATGCAGGCAAAGCTCCTTTCAATATTCTCAGACACAGGTCTGCCGTAGGCTCTTCCACCGTTATCTTCTCCAGTTTGGATGTTATCTCCTTGTCTGTTTCTATATTCTTGGTAAAACCGTCGATGCTCGATGTACACAGGAGCTGCAGTCTGCCTTTGTTCAGTTCGTTCTTCAGGATAGAAGAGGTTCCGAACAATGAGTTCTGTTTGTCAAACAATTTATCCAGAGCCTCGATTACCAACACTGCATTAGGCAAGGCTTCCACTTCAGATATCACACCTTTGAAACGGTCTTCCACCTCACCTTTATACTGTGCATCTCCGCCGAGTGTAGCACTGTCAAGTTCATATACTGCGGCTCCCTCTAGGAACTCCGGCACATGACCTTCTGCCATCTGTGCCACGAAACCGTTTATCAGGGCAGTCTTTCCAACTCCAGCCTCACCCGTGACAAGCAGGTTGGCCTTGGTCTTTCTACCGAGTATCTCAAATATTATCGATATCTCCTTCTCGAAACCTATCGTCTTACCCAACTTACCATCACGGTACTCCTTCAGCATATCTATGCAGTATTTGCCTAGATTACCTTTTCCTCCCGCAGGTCTTGCGCTACCTGTCGAAGGCACGCCCATCGATGGAGCATCAATATTAGTGTCACCTCCCATCTTCGCACTTATGTCCGATGGCGTGAGCGGCAGGGTTTTCAACTGATCGAAAGTGAATCCGACACCTGGGGTAACCAACGATGCTAAGATGCACACGTCGGTAACCTCTTCCAGACCGAATTTCTCTCTGTAGCTCTCAGCTTCATCTATCACCGCCTGCGATTCCTCAGAAAGTTCCAAGTCACGCATAGGACGAGCGGCACGTGGTGCAAGCTGCATCTGCACGTCAGCCCAATCCTGGAGATAGAAATAGTCTTTATCCATCTCCTTCTCAATGAAATCCACCAAGCCTACATCTTTGTGAAGCACCGCCTTAAACAAATGTGCGGGGTATATAGCATCGCTGTTATATTCTTCAGCAAATGAGTTTGCTATCTTATTCAGTTTCTCACTCATGTTGCACAATTTTGTTATTATAATCGCAAATGTAAGAAAAAAAAATGGTCGTACAAAAAAAAATGGACTTTTTTCTTCAAAAAGCCCATTTTTTTATCTTTTTTGAAACTTATACCATGTCTTCAAAGTTAAATTCGTCCTCGTCCGACCTTCTCGATACCACATCGGCGCCCTCGGCATCTGCTTTCTCTTTCTCGGCTGCCGCTTTATCATTCTGTTCCGTCAGATATTTCTGATAGGCCTCCTCTATCTCCTTCTGTTTATCATCATGTATCTTCTCACGCATCTCCTTTGCCTGTTTGTTTGTCTTCTCCAGTTCCGCTTTTGCCTCTTCTATATCCTTCTCGTCCATACCCTGACTTCGTGCAGTCAGTTCTGCAGAGCACTTGGCGAAAGTGGCATCCATCCTCTCCTTGCAACTTTCATAATATGCCTTTACGCCATCTTTAAGCACATCATATCTGTCTTTGTTCACCTCAGGCATTATAAAACGCACATGTTTCTCATTCTCATCTTCCGGATCTAGTCGCATATTCTCATCGGCCGTGACTATTTCCATCTTAAACTCAGGATGCTCCTTCTGAATACCTATGACCACGTTTTTCAGTAACTTCTCGTCCATAGGAATAATCTCAAACGTATAGTCATCCGGTTTAAGTGTATATGCCAGTTTCTCTAGATCCTGCATCTCTCCGTCTTCATCTGCTATTTTTGAAGACAGCAGTGCTTCCGGTTCGGCCTTCACGCACAGTATTTTGAAATAATAGTCCATCTGTGCCACGTAGGTCATCTCTTCCTGCTGAAGTTTTCCTAATACTTCTCTAAAAACTTTCTTCATATCCTTCTATTTTTTTTGATCTTTTTTATCATCTTCTTTCTTCTCCACCTTCTTCGGCATGGAGATATCCTTATGTGTAGGTGAATCGGGAGCCTTCAGTTTGGCATTCATTGAGGATGTACTTCCTCCTCCGCCGCCCATGCCGTCTTTTATATTAGGGCTCTTGAAGGCGCTTGAGACTTCAAGGTTCTTGATTGTGGCTTTAGATAATGTGGTCTCGCCTTTTACCTCCATCTTGTTGTTCATTGTGGTAGGACCATATATGCCCGTCTTGCTTCCTGTTATAGAGAGGTTGCCGCCATCCAACTGTACCACGGCCTTTCCGTCACCCTGTTGCATCTCCGCAGTATTCTTGGCGTATAGTCCCATCTTTTCTGATGACACCGTAAGTTCCTTACTGTCTTTATCTTTCTCAGAGTGTCCGACAAACATCTTCTCTGCCACCATCACCATGCTACCGCCTGACGCAAGGTTCTTGTCGGTACCCTTTGTGGCGTCAACATCCATGGATTTCACGTACACATCCTTACCGTTTATCACCACCTGACCGTTGGCTTTTCCATCTTTATCAACGGCCATGCCTGATATTTTCTCTGCCTTTACCGTCATGCTACCTGTAGCAGCCGTATCCTTATCCTGCGATACGGCTGTCATATCTTTTGCCGACAATAGTATCTCACCCGTATTATTACACTCCTTATCGTAAGATTTTATAGCCGATTTCTGCATCTGCACATCGAAGGTTCCCGTAGTATTACCATCTTTGTCGAGAGCAGAAAAGCCCGCACTGTCAACGAAAACGGTAAAGGTACTGTTGGCAGTAAGAACCTCATCCTGTGGTTTACTGTCTTTGACGGTCCAGTCGCGAGCTGCGAACTCCACATCTTTAGACAGCACCGTAATCTTACCTACAGATTTGCTGTCACCGTTCTTCTTCTCCTCGTCAAGTTTTAGGTTGACTGTAGAGAGACCTATATCCAGTGCATTGACCTTAAACGAGCCTTTTTCTGTAAGAGTACCATCCGCCTGATTCGAGCGGAACAGGAAGTTGGCTGCCTGGGCGTTCATCGACGACTCGGGGTTGACACGTATATTTCCGTCACCGTCTTGCGATATAAAGTTCATGACCTCTGCCTTTACGTTTAATACCGACCCCGTTGGATCCTCCTTAAATTTGTCTTTCTTCTTCTCCGTCGCCTCCTTTTCCTTTTTCAGTACCGCCAACTGTCTGTTAGCCTCTCCAAGTACCGACAGGTTTCTGAAGGCACCCGATACTGCCACATTCATTGACGCCAAGACCTGGTCTTGTTGCGCATCCAAATCCACCATTTCAGCGTACGAAGTTCTCAGTATCTCCTCAGACTTGGTGAGTAGACTCTGTGCCAAATTATTTTTATCAAACTGATCCATCGACGTCTTTATCGCCTTTATAAATTCTTCTGCCTTCTTTTTATATTCAGTGACGCCTTTTTGTATTTTCCCTATGATATCATCGAGATCCTTCAGCCTTTTTTCCACCGACACGGAAGCCTCAACCTCTATGGCTTGGTCGGCATGCAGACGTATTCCCGATTCTTTAGGTAGACTGATTTTTTGTGAAAAGCATCCGTCTTCACTGACATTCTCACTCTGTAATACCACCCGTCTGGCCTGACTTATGATGCGGGAGTTCTTATGAACGACCCCCTCTACGCCATCTATACCGGGATCGATGGCGTTTTGTATTATCGTCGTAGCGTTTGTAGTTACCGACCCATCTTTTCCCACGCCATTGAATCTGATATAATTACCGCTTACCACAACATCTCCTGTCTCACCTCGTAGAGTTCCGTCTCCATTGACATTACCGATTATTATCTCAGGTGCCGATAATATAATACACCTGTCATCATGTATTATCTTTGCAGAAATATTGTCTTGGACTCTTAACTCCCGAATTTTACTTGCAGCCTCCTTCTTCTCCCGCAGATCTTTTATCTTAGGATCAGATGAAGTTGCCACATCTTTAAAAGAGTTTATCGCTGAATAAACATCTTTGTCTTTATTATCAAATATACCCATATTTTCAGTTTTTGTATGTTATATATTTCTTATTTAATCTATAAAAGAAATCCCGTCTGAAGGGTTAAAATGAATTATCTAATCCTCCATTTTCTTCACACATCTTTGTTAAACATTCTTTTAAAGCTTTTTTAAATTCCTCTTTATCGTTTATGATAGGCCCACTGATTATGTTAATCTTATTATCTTCTTTTTCTTCTTCCTCTTTTTTTTCTACTTTTTTTTCTTTTATCTGTAGACTAATACTTCTCCATTTCATTAGAAACATCTTGAAATCATATATAATATCCTCCAAAAATAGTTCTTTGTCCGAGAATAACACAGATGTGCCCTTGATGTCACTATTTTCTCCATTTACAAATTTGGAATTTCCCCTACAATACGGATCAAATTTAAATACCGAACCTAAACTCGTTGACACCATAATATCACACTGTTGATCTTTTCCCCACACTTTCCACCAGGGGTTATTCAGAAAAAATTTAGCAGCTGTAGCTGCGGTGCCAGCAACCTTTGACGCTGCGGGAAGATTTTGCATCACGGAAGACAACACAACATACCCAGGTTTACGAGATACCAGATCATTCAACGCAGATCCTGTCCCCTTAGCTAAAAAACTTTCAATTTTATCTTTATTGATTTTAAAAGGCATCTTTTTATATGCATTTTGCATATATTGATCATCTAGGATAATTACTACGTCATCATCTGCCTTTCCTTCTATTTCATTTTTATATGAATTCAGGTAGTTGTCTATATGGGTTTTCAAACCGCTATAGAAATCATACAAATCTTCAACACTTTGTGTAACTCCGTAAGGAACAAAACCTCGTCCTGCTTCCATAATAATATGGCGTTGCGAATTTACGGCTAGATCTCCCTCCAAAGGTCGGAATAGTATGCCCCAAAAGCTCCTAACAAAATTCAAATCGACCAAAAGATCGGATGTCTTATCCAATGCCATATCCCAAAGGTCTTCATAACGGAATTTATTATAAAAAGGATGTAAGTTTATCCCTGATTTTATGGTGACTCTACTACTTGCAATAATATCTACATTTTTCCCCATTATCTCCACATCACCGTTAGGAGCACTGATTTCTATTCCAGTAAAAGCATTTAATTTCACCGAGCCAAACGGTGAATTTATGTCTATCTGCCGCTTATCTGTAGAAGCTTTTATAGAACAGAGGCCCCTAAAATCCTGGATGCTGATATCTCCCCCATAATATTCATTATCGGCATTGTCTTCACCCTTATTATTCTTCTTTCCTGTCAAAAATGAGTTTGAAAAAATAGTATTCCTGAGAAAACTGTTTTTAACATTTGTGTCATTAAATATTATACCTCGTCCTTCTCGCGTGAGAATTCCATTCTCCAAGTATTTCAGTTTTTGATGATCTTTATTGTCCTCATCCGATTTATAACCTATCACAAAAGGTTTCTCTATATTGCCATTTTCAAAATCAATTATGGCAAGATCGTTTTTCTGAGGTGTCAGACGCATCATTGCCCATTTGGAGGCCATCGGGGTGACGACACGAATCCATGGGGTAGCATCACCATTGGCGCCTTTCTTCTGCCAATCAAAATATACTCGAATCCTTCCACAAAAATTCGGGTCGTATTCAAAGGCTACGCTACCATACACCGGATGACTTTCTCTTATTATGTTATCTTCCAGTCGGTAAGGAATTGCAGCAGAAAATTCCACTTTATCTATTTTCAAATTTATCAAGGGTATCATGGTAATATTTATTTCATCTATCTCATCTTTTTCCTTGACTCTTTTACAATAACTATGCTGTATGTCAACGATCAAATAATATTTACCATTGTAATTGACAATATATCCTAAGCGTATGTCATCCAGTTTATCTTCTATGGCTGACACATTCATCTGTATCGTAAACATATCGCGTTCAACCTCTTCTTCATTTATTTTTATGAGATTGTAATAAGCGCTGGTTAAATTTTGGGCTTTTGTATCATCATCTTCTCTTGCAGGACCAATGTTTCCCCCATTGTCTAATGTCCCAAATGAATTTTTTTCACCAAAATTCTGGATATTTTTATTAGGTGTAGCAAACTGATAAACAAAATCGCGCCCGTCATTAGCCACAACAAACTGGCTATTATAATTTTTATTTTTTTCAAAATATTCTTTAAAAACTTTTACGTTATGGCGATCTATTCTTTTTCCCTGATTTACAACAAGCTCAGAAAAAAGCCCTAAACCCGCTGCAACACCCCCTAAAGCAGCACTTCTTCCAATAAGCGCAGAGTTCGTTAAAAAGCCTGAAAGAAAAGGTGTTATAAGAGAGCGAATCCATTCCAAATCAAACATTTTCGCTCCATTGATTGGTATTTTGTTATCGTCCAAATTGGCACGACGAAATGAAAAATATTTAGGAAAATTACTCCGAACAGAATTCAGATATTCATCAGCATCTTGATGGTCATCGAATATGAATGATTTGTTTGCAAGAGGGTTATTTTCTCTATTATTATTGTCAAGATAGTTGTATGCAAAATAATTAATGTCATCATTTTTAATTCCCTCACTGGCTACCTTCTTATGCCGACAGACTACACACTCCGTCGCATCAATTGTAACAATATTTTTTTTGTTTTTTTCTTTGGGGTTATAACAATTATTATCCAGTCCTAAAATAAAAGACCCATTTTCATAATAAAGAAATTCTCCGCACCTGTTTGCCGAGCGAGCCAAAAAATGATAGAACGATTCGTTGTACTGCACCAAATACGGTTGACGTAGCTCTCCACCGTCATAAACGATATTCTTAAGACAGTTTTTCTTACTCATCTCAAACCCTGAGGGTAGATAATCTGCAAGCGTTTTTATACTACCCCACCCGATTTTATCGTCCGCTGTCTTATCTTTACCTTCAAAAATATCATCGCCCAATTTTCGTCCCGTATAAGCCATACACGAATTATCCAACGTAAGGTACTTATCGGGACTGAACAATATAAGTTTTATTGTAAAACTCGTATTTTTGGCCTCCTTACCAAAAGCCATATCCACATTAAATATTCGGTATTTTTCGGCTAAATCAATATCTTTTTCTTTTTCAGAAAAATTTACCTCGCAGCTATTTTTTAAATTGTTTTTCACCCACGTAACAACACTATTTTTCTTTTCTTGCGGCGTATCATCATTTTCTGTGGTGATGGTTCCACCCAATGAAATCTCAAACGAACATGGTTCATACATCCTTCTTCTAAATACAAACGACTGTATTTTAATGATAGCAATGTAGTTTTCGTCGATTTGGATTTCGGTTCCATCATTGCCATTTGTAATATCAATATCATCTATGCTAAATTTATATTTCGCCATGATTTTTCCGTTTTTAGGGAGATTATAGTTTAAATTTAATCATCTATTATATTAGAGATACTTTCATTTATATTAGAGTTACTTTCATTATTATCTTCTCTGTTTTCAACATGTAAATTGCCCTGTTCCAAATTTTGCTCTTCTTCTTTTATTATGCCCTGAACGATTTTTCCAAAATTTCCTTTTATATCTTTTGATGAAGTAAGGTCTAGCGATTCTTGTTCTTTACCAACCGGTACTATTCCATATTCATTAGCAAAATAAATATTACCCCAAGTCTCATTCCAAGGTAACTTCCTTACCTCTCGTAATTTAATTTTATCCCAGAAAGAATCATTCTTAAACGCAGTGAGGTTAGGCACAACGTCAAGAACTCCTTCCCTCTGGGCGCCGGTAACCACCGCCGCGAGTTCTTCTCCTAATTCTTTATCGGGGCAATCCTTAGCCATATCCGCGACTTGGTTCTTCCACTTCTCAACAGAATCTTTCTTCCCATATTTTTCTGCAATTTCCCTACAAAAATTAGTGTACCATATATTCAGATAATAATCTTTAAGGTAATTAGACTCTAGGAGATTTTCAGTCTTGGGACCAGCTCCAAAATATACATTTCTATAGGATTTTAATCGGAGGTCTCCTTGCATAGGACGGAACATTATATCAAACATACTTCTATAAAGACTCATATCCAGAATAAATTTACTTACAGCTTTTTCAAAGATAGTTGCAAACATATATCTGACAACGAATGCATGTCCTCCTTTCGTCCATGGTTTAAAAGGAAGCACTGCATAATACGCGTTAGTACCTGATACGATGTTAAGATTATTGCCCGCAGTTATTGACACGTTCTTACCTGTTATGTCGATGTCACCATTGGGAGCGTTTATCGTTATTCCGGTAAATGCATTCACATCTATACCTCCAAATGCAGACATGAAATCTATCCTACGTTTTTCGGAAGATGTTTCTATTCGATAAAAATTATATCTGTCTTTTATAATTATACCACCGCCAAAATTTCCCGGTTTACACTTATTTTTTGAAAAATCCGCGACTGTTCCACTCATAAAATGAGAAAATTTACCCAACAATGGGAAAAGGGTATTTACCCAAAACACAAATCCCGACTCATCTTTGTCTATGAAAGAAATACTGTGTCCGTTTCGGGAAACGACACCTTTGGTAGGTACATATTTTGCAGTATTGTGATGTTTAGTCGTAAAAAGATAACCCGACACAAAAGGTTTTTCTACGTTACCTTTTTCAAAGTCCACCAAAACCTCATCTCCTTTCTCCGGTCTAAACTTCACACCTCCAAACGTGGATACCAAAGGACTCGCTACGGGAATCCAAGGAGAATCATCACCTATGCTATTTTCGCCCTGCCATTTAAAGCGTATTCGCACTCTGCCTAAGAACAGGGGATCATCTCTACGCGACACTATGCCTATCTGTGGTTTTGAAACCCGTATGTTGTCATCCGATAACGGTGCAGGATAATATGTTTCCTTGTCTTTACCGTCTATTTTCTCCTTTATCGGCTTTATCGCCTTAAAGGCACAGGAATGTTCGTCGTCTTTTGTAGAGTAATTAAGGTCAACTTGGACTACAGCATAGTCCTGACCATCATATTTAATTTTCTCCCCAAGTCGTGGGCAGTACTCATATACTTCATCTTCATCAATTTTTATCTCGACGAAAGTAAATGAATCCTCTTCTTTATTATTATTTTTTTCGATATATTCTCCTACATCCCAATAATCTTGGGAAGATTCGCTTATATCGGAGAATTCACGCACATACTTTTCGCCTTCATAATATGTCTTCTTTATTGTATCGCTTGTATAATTTTCCAAGTTCGCTTTTTTATGAAGTTTCCATTTTTCATCGGCATTGTATTTCTCATCAAATGCTATCTTCGCTGCCAATGTTCCACCTTTCGGGATACCCTCAACCCATAAGTTCGGAGACAAGGTTATACCTGTCGAAAGTACTGGAGTAAGCCATGTATCAAATTTTTTTTCTTTAGTCCTGAACCACTCGTGGGAGCCGGGGTATTCGACTTCTTTTAAATAAGAATCCATGTTTAGAGCTGTATCATGCGAGGTTAAAACCTCTGTGGAAACAGAACCCTCCGGCTCTACCTGAATAATAACTTCAGGGGAATTATTGTATTCTAGGGTAGTAGTATTATTAAAGAGTCCTAAATTCAGTGCTCCATCTTCAAAAAACAGGAATTCACCATATTTATTGGCTGTACGACATATAAAGTCGTAGAACGATTCATTATATTGTACCAGATAAGGTAGTCGTTTACCGTTTAGATTTGCTTTATTTGTATTATAGTTAGTCTTCAAGTTCTTACAGTAATCTTGCAAACCTTTTATATTCCCTAGTCCAATTCCATTATTACTCTTTGTTTCTTGTCCAGCTCCATCCTTCGGGAAGATATCTCCTACAAAATAACGCCCCGTATATGCCATACATCCCTTATCCAACGTAAGGTAGTGGTCTCTGCTATACATATATAGGATTACGTCTAATTGAGTGTTCTTTTTTACCTTTTTTTCACAAAACTTATACCCAAAGATACAGTAGTCTATTGCCAGATTCCTAGAACTATCATCACTCACTCCTTTCTTTACGGAAAATATCACGGAATCCCCTTTGGTGAATTTGCTCTTTATGTTTGCTATTTCACCATAATTCTGTTCTCCGATAGTGAATATCAAGGTTACATTAAGTCTGCATGGCTCGTACATTTTCTTAGTCATAGAGAACGACAGAATTTTACCTTTTTCATCCGTACCTCCTCCATTGACGTTGTCGTAATCATCGTTTCCTATCTTTATATTGTATACTGCGCTCATACTTTATGTCTTTATATTGCCAATATCATTCTCTCATATATCGAACTCGATTTCAGACAATATTGACTCACTCAGACCTCGTCCTAAAGAATCATTGTCATTCGTATCTTGAAGGAAAAATCTCCTATAGATATCCATAAGAAAAAGGCGGAAATCTCTTGTGTAATCAAAATTATCTTCAAAAAAGTCTCGGACTACAGGGTCTTTATCAGTCATTTCCGTAAAAGGATCACCACCAAGCTCTGTATCTATTTTCTTACCGTCAGTTTCCAGCGACGAGGATGGAGCCATATAGATATTACCCTGGCTGCATGCCTCTTCCTCAAGGTTGTAATTACTATGAATATTATAAATTTTACTTTTAAAAAGCCCTGATTCACGAATTCTTGTTGCCGCATAATATAAATCTCTAGCAGGAGCCACATTTCGCCAGAAGGTAGTCCAACCTTTTCCTTTTGTTAGGTCATTAAACGGCCCGAAATCTGGTCTATAATAGGTTACCACCTCTTCCATATTTTTATAAAAGTCTAAAAGAACATTTGTATCATTTACATGTACTTCAAACGGAAATTTTACTTTTTCTTCTTCGTCGTCCCCATGCAGAGCATCAACCTTGCTTTTAACCATTATTAAGAAGTATTTCCAATTGTTTTTATAAATGTCTTTTTTTCTTTGGTAGTCTTCTATTATGCCCTTCTTTAGTTTTCTATACTCCATCATTTCATTATGAATAGCAAGATCTCTGACATAGATATCACTAGCAAGTTCACCTGTCCCCGATTCTATTTTTATGTTCTTATACGATTTCATAATCGTCGAACCTTCAAGTGGTCTGAAAATAATTTCAAAACAAGATCGATAGAATGACACATCAATAAGCATATCCAATCCCGCCGCTATAAGATTACCGCCAAACGTCGCAAGCGCATACAAAGAAGATTTATTCCGTCTGTCTCTTACATTTGTTCCTGAAGTCAATTTTACGGCATTACCAGCTGTAATATTCACATTCCTGCCTATAATTCTCACATCTCCGTTAGGAGCCCATATCTTTATGCCTGTAAATGCATTCATCTTTATTCTGCCGTATGGAGAGGAAATGTTAATACTTCGACCTGCCGTATTTAAATCTATTGTATATGCTCCGATATAGTCAGAGAACGTTATTGCGCCTCCAGACTTTCTGTCTAACTCTTTGTCTTTATCATCCTTGGAAGATTCTTTATCATCCTCGGAAGATCCTCCCCAAAATTCAAAAGCAGCAGCGGGACAGATTGTAGCTATTCCCTCTCTCTTACCTTGAGAATCTCTCAAAGTAAGAGTGTGACCGTTTTCAGATCCTATAAGATTATCTTCACTTGCCGTAAAATAATTATATGGAGAGCATAAATAACCTATGACCACAGGCTTTTCTATATTTCCATTCTCAAAATCCATCATCACTTCGTCGTTTTTACTCGGACGAAACCGCATACCCCCTAAGGTGGTGGCAAAAGGGGAGCGCACGCGAATCCATGGCGTGCAGTCACCAAGATATGTTTCTTCGCCTGTCTTCTGCCATGCGAAATAGGCTCTTACCCTACCTAAGCCTCTGTAATCATCACTTTCCGAAATAAAACCGGGTTGGGCATGCGATGTGTGCAGGACGGTCTTCAAAGGGAAAGGCATAGGAAATAATGATAAGTCTGATGTTGCTGATGTACCTGATGTTGCTGATGTTGCTGATGAGGATTCTATCGTCTGAAATTTCAAAGCTACGACCTTGATTATTTGGGTGTTGTATTTTTCTTCATTAAGATTCAAGTTCTTTCCGAAATCGGCATTCATATCTATCTCAACAACAACGTAATAATCACCGTCTACGGTTTTTATCACAGTACCCAATTTGATTCTATTCGTATCTGATGCGAAATTTTTATCGGGGTCATCTATGTATATTTCCAGTCTTTCCAGACTAGCCTGCTTTTCCATTTTTCTTACAGTAGTATAGTAAGCAGAGGTGATATTCTGAAATTTAGATACTTTTATAAAATCGAAAGTTGCATTGCTATCACTGGTAACGAACTGGTAGTATACGTCTTCCTTTTTTTTATTATCATAATACGCTTTTTGATCTCCTGCGTTTTTTTCTGCCTTTTCTCTATGTCCTTTAATATTTTTTTCCCCTCTGGTAAAATCAGCACCTGAATCTATTATCTCTGAATCGAATATACCTTCAGTAGCACCATCGATGATTCCTCCCAAAAGGGAAGAAATACTAGTGGTTTGGGCCTGACCAAAACGATAAGCCGTCTCAATCCCGAAAGATACCTTTCCAAATCGCTCCCTGAATTTCTTTATTTTATTTTCACCTTTTTCAAAATATTCATCTTTGTTATAAGGGACGTTGTAGAGAATTTTCGAAGAGCCAGGGGCCTTTTCATCCATGTAGTTGTAACTATAATCAGACACTCCAACTCCCAATGATGACTCATCTTCATCTATATACTCCACACTGCTGTAATCTATATTTCCAAGAGGCAGCGGTGTGTCTATATTCTCTTTAGGTAGTCCTAATATAAGCATGCCATCCTCAAAAAAGAGGAATTCACCGTTTCTGTTCGCCATCCGAGCAAGAAAGTCATAATACGACTCATTGTATTGAACCATATAGGGCTGACGGAGCTCAAGATAGCCTGTTTTATCGTATTCTTTATTTGCTATATTACGTAGACAACATCTTCTTTTCAATAAAGTTTTTTCTTTACCCTTTGGATACCCTTTTACCTCCGAATCCAGACCAAGACTGCTAATATAATTGCCCAACGTCGTTATTTTGCCTTGTCCTGGAAGGACTTTAGCCAAATCTTTTTCGCCTTCAAAAAGATCCTGACCTAGTCTTCTGGCAGTATATGCCATACAGGTCTTATTGAGTGTAAGACTCTTATCTACACTGTATATCGTAAGTTTTAAAGTAAATCCTGTATCTATTGCCGTGGTATCGTATGAAGATTCTACGCCATATACGTAATATCTATCGGCAAACGGTAACGCAATAAATTCTCCTCCTTCAATTTCTACCAACGTTTTTAACTCTACTATTCTTTTGTAGAAATGATTCTCTAAAATTCCTATCACTGTGGACAATGGTATTTCAGCCTTCCCTTCCTTGAACTTTTTTTTGTAATCATCTTTTAGAGTAAATAAAATTTCAGCCTCTATCTTATTGGGTTGGTACATCTGCCTACAGAAACAGAGTTTTGTTATTAACGTAGTATCTATATTGGAACCGACTGAACAAGTCAGAGACGTATCAGACCCCGCCACACTGCTTATTTCAGTTGTATTATCATCTTCTGAGACCTCCTCATCAAAAATCCCAAAATATTTTGATGTATCTTTTTGGGAAATTCTGTAAAAAAATAGTTTATAATCGCAATTCGCCATAACTTACCCGTATTCAATAATTAACAGTTACTATGAGAAACTTATTCTGCAGGTTTTTTAATGATTAAAGTGAGCGCCACAAATATACACAGAAAAAAGGTAAAAAAGAAATTTTGTGGATTTTTTTTATAAAAACAAATGGAATATTACTCTTTTTTAGTATTTTTGCGCACGAGAAAACAATGATAATGACTACGAGCGCAAAAAAAAGAATAAGAATACGTCTCTTTATGCTGCTTTGTCTGTGGATACTGCATATAGCAATGCCGAGTTTATCGTTTGCCGAGGATACGAAGACGATGTCACTGTATGAGGGTGACCTCTACATTCTCGACGAAAATGGCAAAGCTGTTGAGGCAAAGGAAGCGTACCCTGACATTCCAATATACGATGGAAAGGACATAGATCGTATTAAGAATAAAGACGGTAACTATGTGATTAAAAATAACATGGTTATCGTCCTGAGTAGAGATACGATATTTAAAAAAAATGCCTTTTACATAAATGATAGTATGAAGGTCGTTTTCGTCATAATGGATGGTAAAAAAATTACGATAGATAGTGCACGTATTGGTTTGAATTACAATATGGCTCAATTAACTATAACTGCAGGATCTAATGAAGATTCTATACAACAATCGGGTTCTCTCTATGTTAAGAACACGGACGAAAATTTACAAGGCGCTGGTATAGGAGGAGGTATAAAGGCTTGTGGCGCAATTATTATTAACGGCGGAATAATAACTATTGAAAGTAGCATGTACTGTGCTATAGGCGGATATACTGCGAAGGTTGTGGGTGATACCTACTACAATGATGTCAAGATTAACGGTGGAACTGTAAAAGCCAAGAGTGGTGATGACAGGGCTGTTATCGCATGCAAAAATCTATTTATTAACGGAGGGACAGTAGATGCCAAGAGTAGCAGTGTCAGGGCTGTTGTGTGTAAAAATGATCTAATCATCAAAGGTGACGAGGCTAAACTTACTTTGGTGGGTAAAGATTCTACATTTAGCGTCAGTGGTAAAACACTGGCGATACCTAAAGACAGTGCGGTACGCGTAGGAATAAAAAACTATACAACAACAAGTTACGATAATGTATCTCTAAAGGATAGTACTAAATTCGCTGAAAGCGATTCCATTGTGGTATCATTCGTGAAGGCGAAAAAGACGGGAATTTGGAACGTAACCTATATGATTCCGGATAAAAAGGGATGGAGCACATATAAAACGGATTCCGTTGAGTTATACGGAAAAAAGACAAAAGCTCTGATAAAAGAACTACCCAAAGATACCCTTAATAACGGTACACATCTTTGGAATACATGGTATAAAGACTCTACAAAAAATGAAATATTTGATTATCAAAAAGATAGCATTGCTACCAACGATACGCTATACGGTACACTGTACGTCATTGACTCCCTCTATGTACATATCGGTGATAACACGGAGAAACTCCTTGTGGATACGCTGAACTACGGTGATTCCATCACTGCAGATACACTGAAGACGATTGCAAAAGAGAAGATTTCCGATGCCAGTATAATATTTATCTGCGACGAAAAAGCAGAAAA
>Ga0065708_1039815_pt1 | contig 44088 bp, 40 predicted proteins | sample Hoacrofraction12_2_FD_59095 | JGI IMG/M metagenome (GOLD analysis project Ga0065708, IMG submission 59095) | Hoatzin crop microbial communities from Cojedes, Venezuela, sample from fiber fraction 12 v1 | ecosystem: Host-associated > Birds > Digestive system > Esophagus > Crop | place: Venezuela... | reverse complement strand
TATAATATTTAGTTAATATATATTAATTAAATATTTTTTTATGTTATACTATCACTAGTGATTAATATGCAAAAAAGAGAAGAAAAAATAAATACATATAGATACTTAGTAGGAGCATACTACGGTATTCAAGAAATGGATGAATATGATTTAAAAGAATATATTCTTAAAGATATTAATAACTATATTGAAGAATATCAAAGATTAAATCCTATTGAAGACTTTGATTTTATTGAAGAAAGAGAAAAAGTAAAAAATGAACTATCTTTAAAAACAAAACTTCAAGATAGTCTTCTTGTCTTACCTAAAATAAATGCATCTATGGAACTAATTCTTTTAGTCAAAAAACGTATCAAACTAATCGATGAAGAAAGTCGTTGACAAATACTAAAAAAAATAGTATATTTAAGATACTTAATAGTATTTAGATAGAAGGGTAGAATTAAATAGATATATTTTATTTTCTTTACTGAATAATAGAAATATTATTTAGTTCGGTTATTTATTTTCGGGGCTATTTTGAATAGTTTTTAATGAATTACACTGGAGAGTGAAAGACCTCTTCATCTAGTAATTTTGAAATTATTTAATTTCTTGAAAATAAGATTATTTATTTTAATTCTTATAGTTATCTATTTATATTAAGAGCATGTCTTTTATTATAAAAGTAACACTTCTACGATCAATCATTGAGCTGTTAAGTTGTACGTACTTGGCTGGCTTGAATTTGAATCAATGAGCAATGCTTGTTCTCCTGCTAGAGTAATAAGTTATTGTGGCTGGCTCAGCAAAAGCAAGATGTTAGCAGACATCTTGCTTTTCATTTGCTTAAAAGGTATAATCTAATTGGAAGTGGTTTATATGGACAAAAAGATTTTAAAAGAAAGATTATTACTAATATCTTATGCAATTATATTATTTGTTTTCTTAATTAATTATAATTGGTTAATAAATATCTTTAAATTTATAGGTAAAGTCTTAAATCCATTCTTTATTGGTATTATAATAGCTTTCATTTTAAATATAATTATTTATTACTTAGAAAAAAGTATTTTTAAAAAACTTAATAAATCAAAAAGAATACTATCTATAATAACATCTCTAGTTATTATAATTGGTTTAATAGCTATTCTAATGTGTATCTTAATACCTCAATTAAAAAATGCTGGTAAAATATTTATTGATAATATTCCTGAGTATCAAGAAACAATTCAAGAACTTGGTACAAAAATAGGACTTAGTACTACAGAACTTCAATATTTTGATTTAGAAAACAATACTTTAAAAAAAGAAATAGTAGCTTATATATCTGATAATTCAGATAACTTACTTGATATAGCTAAAGGATTTGCGGGTTCATTTATTGGTGCTATTACTAATTTTTTCGTAGGACTTGTATTTGCAATCTACTTATTACTAGAAAAAGAAAATCTAAAAAGACAATCTAAAAAATTATTATCTAAAGTAAGTAGAGCAGACTTATATGAAAAGATTCTTGATTTTGCATCACTATCTAATAAAGTATTTTCTAATTTTATTAAAGTACAAGTGTTAGAAGGTTGTATTCTTGGAATACTATGCTTCATTGGTATGTTAATTTTAGGTTTACCATATGCTGCAACAATCTCTGTAGTAGTTGGCTTTACAGCTTTAATACCAGTCTTTGGTTCTTTTGTAGGAGCATTAATCGGAGCATTCCTAATTTTCATGGTAAATCCTATTCAATCAATTATCTTTATTATTTTCTACTTAATATTACAACAAATAGAAGGTAACTTCATTTACCCAAAAGTAGTTGGTAACCGTGTTAATTTACCAAGTATTTGGGTTCTAGTAGCAGTTATCGTTGGTGGCTCAATTGGTGGAGTCTTCGGTATGTTACTCGGAGTACCAGTAATGTCTATAATTTATTCATTACTAAAAGATTATGTTAATGATAAATCTAAACAAAATAAAAAAGCTTAATAACTAAGCTTTTTTTGTTTTTCTTTTTGGTTTGGTTTCTTCGTCTATCCAATCTTTACCATCAACAACTCTAGTTACTAACATTGATGAAGCTGAGTCACCAACAACATTAAGTAGAGTAGCAGGTGGATCAATAATTGTTGCAATAATTGTAAGTACTGGTAGAGCAGCTACTGGGAATCCCATCATTGAAATGATTAACATTTCAGAAATAGTACCACCACCAACTGGGACTGCAGTTACTAGTAAATTAGCTATTAAAGAAACACCAATAACTTTAAATAATCCAGCAGTAGTACTTACATTAGTACTAAATAAATATACTAAGAACATTATTTTAAATACACTACCAATAACTGAACCATCTTTATGGAAACTAGTTCCAAGTGGAATAACAGTTTCAGCTATATCATCAGGAACACCAATTCCTTTAGCACTTTTTAAGTTAGCTGGAATAGATGCTGCACTTGAACAAGTACTAATACTTGTTGCTGTAGCAGGTAAAATATTCTTCCAGAAAGCTTTAAATCCTTCTTTACCACCAGCAATTAATGCATATAGTGAATAAACAATGAAGTAGAATAAAATTGCTACAACAGTATAAATAATAAATGTCTTTAAGAAACCTGTAGCTATTTCTTTACCAAATGTTCCTATTAAAGCTGCAAAATAACAACCAAGTCCAATAGGAGCATATAAGAAAATAATATCTACTAATTTTAGAACAACTGTATTAGCTGAATTTAATACCTTTACTAAAGGATCAGCTTCTTCACCAGATTTATTAATAGCAAGACCTACTAAAATAGAAACAACTACTAAAGCAACTATACTATTTTTAGAAATTAAATCTTTAAAATCGCTAACACTAATAGCTTGAACAGTTCTATCTAAAATTGTTAAATCTTCAGTTTCTTCTTCCTCCACGTCATCTTCTAATGTAGCAATAATAGCTTGACTATCACTAGGACTAACTAATTTAGTTGAATAAGTAACAGCAATACCAACTAAGCATGCTACAAGTGATGTAATAATAAACATAATAAATGTTGTTATTATTACTTTACCTAATCTCTTAGGTTGTTTAATTTTAGCAATAGCTGTTGTAATAGTCAAAAATATTAATGGAACGATAATAACGAACATTAAATTCATAAATAAATCGCCAAATGGACTAAGTACACTAGCTTTTTCGCCAAATACCAAACCAACAATAGCACCAATAATTAATGCTAATAATAAAATAATTGTTTGTTTATAATTTCTCCAAAAATTACGCATACAAACTCCTCCTTCCATCTAAATATATAATATCTTAATAATAATATTAAGTAACATAAATCCACACTATATATGAGAATATTTTTCTAATTCCACATTATATGTTATAATTGACTTGGTGATTAAAGTGGCTAAAAAATTTATTAAATTAAATGATAATAATGAACATCTAAGTTTAGGGAACCTTTTTAGAATAATTAAAGAACAAGCTAAAAACAGAGTATCAGCTCTTCAAAGTGAATTATTCTGTATCTTATTTAACTTAGAAAGTATTAATGATACAACAGTAAATAATTATTGTGTAGGATGTCGTAGTATTGGAACAGATTATAAACAAATATTTATAAATAGAAAAAAAAGATATGAAAAAAATAAAGAAGAATTCTTAGATACTATTATAGATATTATTAATATCCTAGATGGAATTATTCATACTAATATTACTAATAAAGAAGAATTTATAAATAATAGTGATAGTGCTTATTTACTTAGTAAAAACCTATATCATCTAGCTAAAAATGATAACCAAGTAGGAATTGATTTTCAAAATAAATTATCTCTATTAATAGATAATAATAAAATATATGAATGCTTAGTAGAAGAATTAATTTATATTGTCTTAGAAAAAAAGCAACCTTTATATGAAGAAAATCTAAAAATGGAAGTCTTCGAAGATGTCTTAAATGATACTAGTATAAGTGCTAATTCACTAAAAGAATATTTATCTTTAAAACTAAGAGAAGGAATAAACTTTGATTTTACAATGCGTAAACTAGCATCTAATGGTAATGCTTATGCTAATTTTGAACTAGGATCAGATGAATATTATGGTTTTGTAAAAGGCTATCCAAGATACCTAGAAGCATCTAAATATTTAATAAAAGCAGCTGAAATGAATCATGCTGGTGCAAATTACATGTTAGGCAATATATATATAAGAGGATTACTTGGTAATAAAACAGATATTGAATTAGAAAAAGGCTATGAATATTTAAAAAAATCTTTTAAACTAGGTAATATAGCAGCATCTAATTTAATAGGTAATATGTATTATAATGGTATTCATCCCTTAAAAAAAGATATTACTAAAGCTAAAAAATATTATCATATAGCAGAAAAAGCTAATTATGTCTTTGCTATAAATAATTTAGGTAATATCGAAGAAGAAAATAAAAACTACGAAAAAGCTTTTACATACTTTTTAAAAAGTGCTAACTTAGGTGAAAGCTGGGCCTGTAATAAAGTAGGTGAATACTATCGTACAGGAATTATTGAAAAAGATATGCAAAAAGCATTTTACTATTATAATCAAGCATTAGAAGCTAATTATCGTACTTTATATCATTATGCATATTATAATCTAGCTAAATACTTTTATTTAGATGGTTTTGAAGATATTCCTAAAAATGAACAAAAAGCACTAGAATACTTAGAAATAGCATCAGAAAATAATATCCTAGAAGCAACAATTGAACTATTTATTTACTATGCTAGAATTTATAAACATACTAAAGATCAAGAAGTATATAACTACATCTTAATTTTAAAAGATATTATTGAAACTCATGATAACTATAATAAAAATATCAAAGATAAAATAGAAACAATTCTTAAAGAACTAAAAAATAAAGATGAAATAAATGTCAAGTTAATAGAAGATTTAACTAAATAATTTAAAAATATATTATAATTAAATTGGTAAGGTAGTGGTTTTAATGGAGAGTGTATATATCCATATTCCTTTTTGTGAAAATATATGTACATATTGTGACTTCTGTAAAGTAATTTATCATGGTCCATGGATTACTCAGTATTTAAATGCTCTAATAAATGAAATTCAAGATAAATATAATAAAGAAGAAATAAAAACTTTATATATAGGTGGTGGAACCCCAAGTTACTTAACACCAAAAGACTTAAATTATTTATTTAGTATTATAAAAAAATTAAATTTAAGTAAAGAACTTGAATTTACATTTGAATGTAACTTAAATGATATTAATGAAGAAGTTTTAACTATTTTAAAAGATAATGGTGTTAATAGATTATCTATAGGTATTCAATCATTTAATGAAGATAAACTAAAATTTATGGGACGTAATCATACTTTTACAGAAGCAGAAGAAGCTCTTAAATTATGTCGTGATATGGGCTTTAATAATATTAATTTAGACTTAATATATGGAATCCCTGGTGAAACATTAAAAGATTTAAAAAAAGATATAGAATTATTTTTGAAACTAAATCCTGAACATATTAGTACATATTCTTTAATAGTAGAAGATAATACTAAGATATCTAATGATGGAGTATTACCAATTAAAGAAGAACTAGACGCATCTATGTATGAACTTATTTGTGATAAATTAAAAGATAAAAAATATAATCACTATGAAATATCTAACTTTTCTAAAGAGGGTTACGAATGTAAACATAACTTACATTATTGGAATAATGAAGAATATTATGGTTTTGGTGTTGGTGCATCTGGTTATGTAGATGGCATTCGTTATGATAATACACGTTCTCTAACCGATTACTTTAAAGGAAAAACAAGATTAAGAGAAGAAATCTTATCAAAAGAAGATAAAATGTATAATGAATTAATGCTAGGTTTCCGTAAAATAGAAGGAATTAGTTTAAAAGAATTCTTTAAAAAATATGAAATAAATATGCAAGAAGCGTTTAATCTAAATGAAGTCTTAAAAAAGAATGAAATCTTAGTAAAAAATGAAAGAATATTTATTAATCCTAAATATTTATATGTTATGAATGAAATACTAATAAAAATATTATGATTTATTAGTGTTTTTTTGTGTTATACTATTAATAGTAGGAGGCTTTAATTATGGAAGATAAAAATTTAGAAAAAACAAAACCTATCAAAGTTTTAAAAGACATTGAAGAAAATGAAAAAGAACTAGAAGAAAAACATGAAGAAGAACTAGCTGAAAAAAACATCAATGAAGCTGAAAAAATTTTAGAAGAAGAAAAAGGTAAAAAGAAAAAAGAAAAACCATTAGTAAGATTTAAAAAATGGTGGTCTACTTTAGATAAAAAGCATAAAATATTATATGGTATTTTAGGTGGTTTATTTTTAATATTACTAATTATGATTATTGTATTAATTGTTTATCTAATAGTTAGAAATAATAAAGTAGAAAATGAAAATCCAGAAGATACTAATCCTGTTCTATTTGATAATTACTATTATAAAAATGGTTCATTATATTTCTTAGATTCTAATGGATCAGAAATCGGTTCTTATGAATGTACTAATAAAAATGAAAAATTATGTTATGTAGCAGTTAATAGTTATCAAGATGGTATGGATATAACTAAATCTATTGATATAGATGGAAACGCTAAAACCGAACATGTCCCAATATATAATAATAACTATGTATTCATCTTTGATAATGAAAAAGAAACAGATAAAGGTCTATTCTTATATTCCATAACTAATTCTAATAAAGTAGATGATACTATCTATAATGATATTAAAGCATATAGCGATAACTATTTAATTATATCTAATACTGAAGATAAATATGGATTATACAAAGTAGATGAAAATTTAACAGAAATAATAACACCAGAATATACATTCTTAACTATGAAATCTGATGAAGATAAATTAATAGCATTAGAAGATAATGGTTATGTCGTAATAAATCAAAAAAATGAAACTCAAAGTAAAGCTATAACTCAAAATGCTGAAATAAAAAATTATAATAATTATTTTGTTGTAACTAAAGAAAAAGGTCTATATAAAATATATAAATATAGCACAAGTAAAAATGAAGTTTTAGAATCAGATAGAGAATTTATAGATATTCAAAATGAATATTACTTCTATGTTGAAAATAAAGAATTAAAAGTAAAAGATAAAGATGAACTTAAATATAACGAAGATAATATTGAATTAGTAAATACTAGTTATGTTAAAACATTAGTTTATGATAGTGATAATCGTCTTACAGAAACAAGAATAAGTTTTTCTACTGAAATCAAAGAAGATAGTATTGTAATTGGTGTTTATGATGATAACTATGAAGAGCCTCAATATACTAATTTATCTTTATATGATGCTAAAATAAATGAAAATTATAACTATGTAAATTATTTTGCTGGTAGTTTATATTTCTATCGTGATGAAGAAAAAGATGAATTAATAGGAAGTTATCCATGTAATAATAAAAATGAAACTACATCTACTAAGAGTAAATATAATAATTGTTTCATTGCTTCTGATACAGTATTTGAAGATAACGATATGATGAACGAAGGCGATGAAAAAAGAAGTGCTTTAACACCATTAATTAATAATCGTTTTGTTTTCATAGAAGATGGTGAAAATACAATTATTTTATATGATATAGTAAGTGAAACTACTAAGAGTACTTATACAAGTGTTAATACATATACAGAATCTACTAATAACTTTACTTCTATATCAGGAAGTGCTTATGTAACAGCTCTAAATAAAAAAGGCAAATACGGTGTAATCAAAATAGATGGTTCTTCAGTAACACCACAATATGTCTTTAACTATAATAAAATAGAAAAATTAGGTAATTACTTTATAGCATTAGATACTACTAATAATTGGGTATTCTTAAGTGGTAATATAAATGGTTCATTTACAGGTAAAATAATGGGCTATACTAGTGATTTAAAATATGTAAAAACAAAAGAATCTAATAAATATAGTGTTTATACAGCAAATGGCGATAAAGTAGGAAATGATACATACTTATATGTTGAATTATATAGTGATTTCTATGCTGGCGTTGATTCAAGTAGAAAATTATATGTTTATGATTATGAAGGAAATAAACTAAGTAGTGACTCTGTAACTGTTGGTAATTATTCATTTACAAGAACATCTAAACCAGCATTTAAAGTAAGTAAGAATGGTAGTAACTATAATGTTTCTGTATATAATGGTAAAAGCTATGATACATATACCTTAAATAAAATAACTGAAACTACAGAACAAACTACTACTGAAGAAACTACCGATACAACAAAAACATGTAGTGAAGGCTATACATATAATTCAGAAACAAAAGAATGTGAAGCAGATGCTTAATAAAAAAACAAGAATTTAATTTCTTGTTTTTATTTCTCTATATAATAAGCATAATACTCATCAAATGTAATATCTTCTTCATAAATCTGTTTAGCAGCTTCTTCGCCAACATATCTAAAATGCCAACTCTCAGTACTATAACCTGTAATATCTTCTTTACCTTCAGGATATCTTAATATAAAACCATATTTATAAGAATTATTTTTTAACCATTCATATTCTTCAGATGCCGTAAAAGCTTTAATACCAGGATTCTGAATAGAAGTAATATCGATAGCAAGACCTGTTTGATGTTCAGAGTGCCCAGCTCGAGCAGCATACGAGTCAGCATATTCTAAACTAATAGTTGAAAAATCAGTATATATTTCTTTTTGATCACTATATGATCTATAAGAAGAATTAACCATTAATTGAACATCTAATTCCTTTTTTATATCTTCTTGCATTTTAGCAAATTGTTCTACAACTACTTTAGCAGCTTTATTACCACTATATGCATATGCTAAACTAAAACTTTCTAAATCAGTTCTTTCATAATCACTAGGTAATTCATAAAATTTATTTACCATAACCAAATAACCTTTATCAATATCAGAACTAATTATATTAGAATACCATTCTGTATCAGCATTAGTATTAACTAAAGCTATAACTTTCGAAGTTTCTATTTCTCCTTCATCTTCATCATAATTATCTAAATAATTAATATATCTTTCATAATTATCTAAAATAAAATATTTTTGTGTAATAATATCATAGACTCTTTCATCATGAATCCCATCATTAACTAAATCTTCTAAAATATTATCAGGTAGAGTAGAAGAAATAACTTTAGCTTCATCTAATGAATAACCGAGCATATTAACTTTATATTCATAAGTTTTCTTATACTGCATCGATTTATAAGCTTCTATTCCACCATGAACAGTATATATAAAGATTAAAAAGAAGCAAATAAAATAAGTTAAAAACTTTTTAGCTTCATACTTTAATTTTCTTTTTTTCTTTCTTTTTTTTGCCATTTATTTTCACTCATCTCTACTATAAATTATATCAAAAAAATAATAAAAAATACACAATGTGAATAATTTAAGAAAATTAGCACTTTATGGTTGACAACTGCTAATTAAGTGTTATAATTTATTTAGCACTGAACGAAAAAGAGTGCTAACGAAGGTGATACCATGGATGAAAGACAAGAAAAACTACTTAGAGAAATAGTTGAGTCTTATATAAAAAATGTTAAACCTGTTGGAAGTCAAGCATTATGTGATAAATTTAATTTATCATCAGCAACTATTAGAAATGAAATGGCTTCTTTAGAAAAATTAGGTTATCTTGAAAAAAATCATATTTCTAGTGGACGTATTCCATCAGAAAAAGGATATAGATATTATGTTGAAAATTTGATGAAACCAAAAGAACTAAATGGTGAAGATATGTTAAAACTTCAAACCATCTTCCAAAATCAACAACTTCAAGTTAGTGATGCTATTAATAAATGTATGGAAATTATAGCAGAATTAACTAACTATACAAGCGTTGTTCTTGGAAAAAGTTCATCTGATAATAACTTACAACAAGTTAATATAATACCACTTGAAAATAATCAAGTAATCGCCGTTGTATGTACTAATAAAGGTATAGTAGAAAATAAAAAATTCACAATACCAGAAACAATATATATGGATGAATTAGTTAAAACTTGTGAAATAATCAATAAGATGCTTGTTGGTACACCGATAGATGAAGTATCTGAAAGACTAGAATTTGAAGTTAAACCAGTAATTAGTAAAACAATCAAACAATATGAAGCTGTCTATGAAATATTCTATAGTGCATTTAATGATTTTACTAAAAATAGTTCTAATGTATTCTTTAGTGGTAAATCAAATATTTTAAAACAGCCCGAATATAATTCAGTAGATGATGTTAAAAATATTATAAATAAATTTGAAGACGAATCATTCATTAATAAAATAGAAGAAGTAGATGAGGGTATAAATGTCTATATAGGAGAAGAAAATGAATTTGATCCTAATGTAACAGTTATAAAATCAAAATATAATATTAATGGTGAAGAAGGTACTATAGCAATTATCGGTCCAAAAAGAATGGAATATGATAAAGTTATTGGTTTACTTGAATATTTAAATACTGAATTAGATAAAAAAGATTAAGGAGGACATAATGAAAGAAGATATAAAAAAAGAAGAAGTAACTACTCCGGTAGAAGAAAAAGGAGTAGTTAAAGAAGAACCTAAAAAAGAAGAGAAAAAAAGTATATTCAAGAAAAAAAATGATGAAGAATTAACCAAGTTAAAAAATGAAAATACTGAATTAAAAGATAAATATTTAAGAGTTAATGCAGAAATGCAAAATATGCGTCGTCGTATGGAAGAAGAAAAAGCTAATCTTTTAAAGTATGAAGGAGAAGACTTAATAGAAAGTTTATTACCAACTCTTGATAACTTTGAAAGAGCTATTATGATGGATGATGCTAACTTAGAAGATGAAGTAAGTAAATTTTTAACAGGTTTTAAAATGATATATGGTAATTTAAGTAATACTCTTCAAAAATTTGAAATAGTACCAATGGATATTTTAAATAAACCTTTTGATCCAAATACAATGGAAGCTATTCTAGTAGAAGAAGTAGAAGGTATTGAACCAAATATCGTAATTGATGTTTTACAAAAAGGTTATACATATAAAGATAAAGTCATAAGACATGCCATGGTTAAGGTAAGTAAATAGAAAGAAGGAAATATATTATGGGAAAAATAATCGGAATTGACTTAGGTACAACAAACTCATGTGTTGCCGTTTTAGAAGGTGGAGAACCACACGTTATAGCAAACTCTGAAGGAAATAGAACAACTCCTTCTGTAGTAGCATTTAAAGGAGACGAAGAACTAGTAGGTGAAATAGCTAAAAGACAAGCTGTTACTAATGTAGATAATACTATTTCTTCAATCAAAAGAAAGATGGGTACTAAAACAAAAGTAACTGCTAATGGTAAAAAATGGACACCAGAAGAAATATCAGCTAAGATTTTAATGAAATTAAAAGCTGATGCTGAAAGTTACTTAGGAGAAAAAGTTACAGAAGCAGTTATCACAGTACCAGCATACTTTAATGATTCAGAAAGACAAGCAACTAAAAATGCTGGTAAAATAGCAGGATTAGACGTAAAAAGAATTATCAATGAACCAACAGCAGCAGCTCTTGCATATGGTATTGATAAACAAGAAGATACACATACTATCTTAGTATATGACTTAGGTGGTGGTACATTCGATGTATCAATTCTAGACTTAGGTGATGGGGTATTTGAAGTTAAATCTACTAATGGTAATGTTCACTTAGGTGGAGATGATTTTGATGAAAGAATCATGGATTACTTAGTAGAAGAATTTAAAAAAGAAAATGGCGTTGATTTATCAAATGATAAAATGGCAATGCAACGTATTAAACTAGATGCTGAAAAAGCTAAAAAAGATTTATCTGGTATGACAAGTACTCAAATTAATATTCCATTTATAGCTCAAAGTGATGAAGGACCTCTAAATTTAGATGTAACTTTAACAAGAGCTAAATTTGAAGAATTATGTATGGATTTATTTGAAAGTACTCTAGAACCAGTGAGAAAAGCATTAAAAGATGCTAAATTAAAAGCTAAAGATATTGATAAAGTATTATTAGTAGGTGGATCTACACGTATTCCTTATATTCAAGAATTAGTTAAAAAAGAATTAGGTCAAGAACCTAGTAAAGGAATTAATCCAGATGAATGTGTAGCTATCGGTGCTGCTATTCAAGGTGGTGTTTTAACAGGTGAAGTTAATGACTTAATATTACTTGATGTAACTCCATTATCATTAGGTATTGAAACATTAGGTAATGTTATGACAGTTTTAATTCCACGTAATACAACAATTCCTGCTAGTAAGAGTCAAATCTTCTCAACGGCAGCTGATAATCAACCAGCCGTAGATATTCATATTTTACAAGGTGAAAGACCAATGGTCCAAGATAATAAAACTTTAGGAAGATTCCAACTTGGAAATATTCCTCCAGCACCAAGAGGTGTTCCACAAATTGAAGTTAAATTTGATATCGATGCTAATGGTATCGTAAACGTTTCAGCAAAAGACCTAGGAACTGGAAAAGAACAAAGTATTACAATAACATCATCAACTAACTTATCTGATGAAGAAGTAGAAAAAATGATGAAAGAAGCAGAAGCTAATAAAGAACAAGACGAAAAACGTAAAGAAGAAGCTGATGTTCGTAATGAAGCAGATGGCTTAGTATTCCAAACTGAAAAAGCTATTAAAGATTTAGGTGACAAAGTAGATAAAAAAGATAAAGAAGAAGCAGAAGACCTAATAGAAGACTTAAAGAAAGCTTTAGAAGGTGATGATATTGATAAAATCAAAGAAGCTAAAGATAAATTAAGCGAAAAAGCTATGTCACTTGCAACAAAAGCTTATGAAGAAGCTGCTAAAGCTCGTCAAGAAGAAAATGGTGATGACGACTCCAAAGATAACGATAGCGATGTTCAAGAAGCAGATTACGAAGAAAAATAAAAAAAGTTCTAGGAAACTAGAACTTTTCCATGATTATGAAAGGAAATATTATGAAGAGAAGTGAAATTAAAGAAGAAGATAAATGGGATTTAACTAAATATTTTAAATCAACTAAAGAATATAATGATTTATATAAAGAAACAAAAAAATTAATAGAAGAAATAACAAAAATGGAAAATAAAATAGTATCTTCTTCTACTTCTTTATATGAATATCTAGAACTTGATTTAAAAGCTAATTACAATTTAGAAAAAATATATACATATTCATATTTATATCACTATAGTGATATGAGTAATATCGAAGGTTTAAAATTAAAAGATAAAGCTGATAAACTGTTAGAATTTTGTAATGAAAAAACATCATTTACAAATAGTGAATTATTAAGTGCTCCTTATAGTAAAATAAAAGAATATCTTAAGGAAAATAAAAATTTAGAAAAGTATGCTTTCTATTTAGAAAAAATATTTAGATATGAAGAACATACTTTATCAAAAGAAGAAGAAAAAATAATAAGCATGGCATCTAATACTTTTGGAACACCCGATAACGTTTTCTCAGCTTTAGATAATTCAGATGCAAAATTTCCAACTATAATAGTAAATCATAAAGAAATTGAAATTAATCATAGTAATTATGCAGAATTAATGAATAATAAAGACCGTAAGGTAAGAGAAGAAACTTTTAAAAAATATTATAGTTTCTATATTAACCATGAAAATACAATTGCTGAAAATTATAAAGGTCAAATAAAAGAAGATTTATTTATGTCTAAAGTAAGAAAATTTAATAGTCCTTTAGAAATGAGTCTTTATAATGATAATATTCCTGTAAAAGTATATAAAAATTTAATAAAAACAATTCATGAAAACTTAAAACCAATGTATGAATATATGGAATTAAGAAAAGAATTCTTAGGTTATAAAGATTTACATATGTATGATATATATGTTGATTTAACAACTAATAAACTTCAAAAATTTACGTTCGATGAAGGAAAAGATATTGTTTTAAATGCTCTAAAACCATTAGGAGATACTTATATAAAAGATTTAAGTAAAGCATTTACAGATAGATGGATAGATAAATTCCCTAATGATAATAAACGTAGTGGAGCATACCAATGGGGAAGTTATGGTGTAACACCATTTGTATCTTTAAATTTTTCTGGTATAGAAGACTCTGTTAGTACAACGGCTCATGAACTAGGTCATGCTATGCATTCTTATTATTCTGATAAAAATCAAGAATATCAATATGCTCAATATCCAATCTTTTTAGCAGAAATAGCATCTACTGTTAATGAAGTCCTTGTAAATGAATATATGATAAATAACGCTAAAAGTGATTCTGAAAAATTCTTATATATTACATCATTTTTAGATAAATATCGTGCAACAGTATATCGTCAAACTATGTTTGCTGAATTTGAAATGATTATTCATGATTTAGAACGAAATGGTAAAAGTATAACTAAAGAAGTATTAGCAAGTACTTATTTAGAATTAAATAAATTATATTATGGTAAAAATGTTATATCAGATGATGAAATTAAATATGAATGGAGTAGAATACCTCATTTCTATACACCATTTTATGTTTATAAATATGCAACGGGATTTACAGCAGCTTTAGCTATCGCTAGTGATATTCTAAATAATAAAGAAAATGCTAAAGAAAATTATCTAGAATTCTTAAGTAGTGGTGGTAGTAAATATCCTTTAGAAATTTTAAAAAAATGTCATGTTGATATGACAAAAGAAGAACCTATTATAAAAGGAATAAAAATGTTTGAAGATAAATTAAAAATGGCAAAAAAACTAGCTAAGAAGGTGAAATAATGGCAAGTAGTAAAAGTTATTATGAAATATTAGGTGTAGAAAAAACAGCTACAGAACAAGAAATTAAGTCTGCATTTCGTAAATTAGCTAAAAAATACCATCCTGATAATAAAGAAACAGGAGATGAAGCTAAATTTAAAGAAATAGGTGAAGCATATGCTGTTTTATCTGATGAAACTAAAAGACAACAATATGATCAATTAGGTCATGAAGCCTTTACTCAAGGAGCTCAAGCTGGTGGCTTTGGCGGTGGATTCTCTGGTTTCGGTGGATTTTCAGCAGACGATATCGATTTATCTGGTATCTTTGATGACTTATTTGGTGGTTCTTTTGGTAACTTTGGTTTTGGTTCTTCTAGAAGAAGTAATAAAAATCGTCCAGTTAAAGGAAGAGATTCGCTAGTAAAAGTAGAACTTACTTTTGAAGAAGCTGTTTTTGGTTGTAAAAAAACTATTAAAGTTGATTTAGATACCGAATGCGAGTCATGTGACGGAAAAGGTGGTTCTGGTGAACAAACCTGTTCTACTTGTGGCGGACGTGGTAGAGTAGTTACTCAACAAAGAACAATGTTTGGTGTCTTCCAATCAGAAACAACATGTTCTACTTGTGGCGGTAGTGGTAAAACATTTAAAGAAACTTGTTCTAAATGCCATGGAACTGGTCACGTAATCAAAAATAAAGAAATAGAAGTAACCGTCCCAGCTGGTGTTGATACAGGTCACCAACTTCGTATTACTGGTAAAGGTGCTGCAGGTTATAATGGTGGTCCTAATGGCGATATCTATATTGAATTTAAAGTAAAAGATCATCCATTATTTGAAAGAAAAGAAAATGATATTTACTTAGATTTACCACTTACTATTACTGAAGCAACACTTGGATGTAAAAAAGAAATACCTACCTTAGATGGTAATGTTATGTTAACAATTGATCCAGGTAGTCAACCAGGTGATGAACTAAGACTTCGTGGTAAAGGAGTAAAAGATCCTAATCGTTCTAAAAAAGGAGATATGTATGTCGTATTAGATGTTGTTATCCCAACAAAACTTGATAAAACGCAAAAAGACTTATTTAAAAAATTAGCAGATACCGATTTAGAATCTGGAAGTAGCTTTAAAAAATTTAAAAAATATCTTTAATAAATAACAAGGTTTATTCCTTGTTTTTTATATTGCTTGTGATATACTTATAATAGGAATTTGGGGTGCTAAAATGACTTTATCAAATTTAAAAAAAGATAAATATCAATTAATAATATTTGCAACATTAGCTATTTTAATAGTCCTTATTTTATTAGCTCTAATATTCGGTAAAATAAATGGTAATGGTAGTGATAATTCAACTGTTGGTGTTGTTTTAACAGATGGAGACCTAAGTATAAATTATGTTGATGGTGAAGAAATAAATTCTGTTGGTAATAATTACGAATATAAAGTAACTATTACTAATACTGGAAATAGTACATTATATTTTTCTATGTATTTAACTGATTCTAATACTGAAAATGCCAAAATAACAGTAACTGATTATGATGGCAATGAAATAAATAGTGTTGAAGGAAATATATCATCAGAAAAACTATTAAATTTACAAAATATAAAAGCTAAAGAAACACTTAGATATATTATTGTCATAGATAAAATGAATCTAAATCTAAAAGCTAATATCAAAGTAATTAATGAATCAACATCTACTGAAGGAATCTATGATTTATTACTTCAAAAAAATGATATCTCTGTACCTAAAACTGTTGTTGGTAGTGAAATATCTACTGAAAACGAAGGTTTAATAAGTACTAAAGATGATAAAGGCGATAGCTATGTCTTTAGAGGTAAAAATGAAAATAACTATCTAAAATTAGGAGACTATCTATTTAGAATAGTTAGAATAAATGGTGATGGTTCCGTAAGAATAGTTTTAAATAATACTTTAGAAGAAAAATATCCATATAATACTAATTCAACTAGTCAAGATATCTTAATGGAAAATCTAGCTCTATATAAAAATACAACTCTTAAAAATAAATTAGAATCATGGTTAAATGATAATCTAAAAGAATATACTAATAATATAGTAGATAGTTCTTTTTGTACTGAAGATAAATTTACATTAGACTTAAATAATATTCATTATTCTAATACTTATGATAGAATCTATAATAATAAAACTCCATCACTAGAATGTCCTGGTACTATAACTACTAGTAAAATAGGTTTACTTTCTGTTGATGAAGTAATTTATGCAGGAGCATATCTAAATACTAAAAATACATCATATTACTTATATAATTCTGAAATAAAAGATAGTTATCTAACTATCAGTTCATACTCCTATACTGGAACAGAAGTACTAATGATGGATATTAAAAATGATGGTAATCTAAGTACTGGTATAAGCTTAAATAAAGAAGCCTATATAAGACCAGTAATTAGTATAAATAAAGATGCTAAAATAAAAGGAGAAGGTACTAAGACTAATCCATATGTTATAGTTTCTTAAAAATATTTATTAATTTAATAAAAAATGTTATCATATTAAATACAACAGGTGGTTTTTATGGTTTATTTATTAAATACAATAAATAGTTTAGATCAAATAGTATATGTTTTAATCTTTATATTAATAATTCTATTAATAATTTTAATTTATGTTATTTATAAACAAAATATCTTAATAGTAAAAAAAGAAATAATTAAACCAAATAATAAAATAACTAAAGAAGACCTACCTAAACTTAAAACTGAAAAAGATGAATTACAAGAAATAACTAAAAAAATAGAATCTAACTATAATAGAACAATAGATACTGATATATCAACATATGAAGAAGAACAAGAAAACAATGCTATTATAAGTTATGAAGAATTATTAAAAAAAGTTAATGACTATAATAAAAATTCATATTCATATGAAGAAGAATATTTAAAAAAATTAAAAGAATTAGAAAGGAATTTAAAATAATGAAAGAAGAAAAAAAAGAATACTTCTTTGAATACAACATGTCTTTTATGTTAACTTTATCAGTAATAATAAGTGTTATTGTATTAATATTTGGAATCCTACTATATAATAAAATTTATAATACTAGTTTACTAAATGAAATATACGGTATGAGTTATGATGAAAGTTTAACAACATATTATTTAAAACTAGTTACTTTTATTATTTCAATGATTGTCTGGATGGTCATTCACGAAATAATTCATGGTTTATTTTATCGTCTAGGTGGCGCTAAAAAAGAAAGTATTACTTATGGAGCAGTCTTAGAAAAAGGAATCTTCTTTTGCAGATGTGGTGAATATGTTAATAAAAAAACTATTCTTACATCACTAATGGCACCATTTACTATAATAGGTATTATTACTTTAATAATAGGTTACTTAATTCAAAGTTGGTTACTAGTAATTCTATCATTAACTAATATAGGTGGAGCAGCCGCCGACCTTGCAATGTTTTTCTTTTTTATCTTAAAAACAGATAAAGATATCTTATTTAGAGAATATGGAGACTCAACTATCTTTTCTCTAAAAACTAAAAAAGATTTAAGTAAAGAAAAATTCTTGTCAGTTAAATTGACTAATAAAGATAAAGCTAAGGAAGAAAAAGATATTCCTAAACTAACAATTACTAAAGCAAGTAAAATATTTTTACTTATAACACTAATTATTTTAATATTAATGTATTCCTTAGTTTTTATAAACTAACTCTTGTAAAGTTAATGTTTAATACATTAACTTTTTTTATTGTATTTATTATAATAAAAAGTGATGGTGATTATATGGCAATTACAGAAAAAGATTTCAAACTAGAAGAAAGAAGATTAGAAGAAGTATTAAAATTACTTGATGACAAACTAGCTTCTATGGGTGTAGAAATAATTAAAAACGAAGAAAAATATCAAGATTTCAGAAGATATACTTGGGATAATATGAAATCTATGGATAAAGAAGAATTATTTGCATCAGAAAGAGAAGCTGACTTCGAAGCTAATAAAATTGCCATGAAACAAGATTATAAAAATAAGCTATTATGTATTCAAGATAAACCATATTTTGGTAGTGTTGTTTTCCAAGATGAAGATGGTGAAAATTTTAGTATTTATCTAGGCTTAACATACTTAAAAGATGAAGAATATGGAAATATTATTTATGACTGGCGTTCACCAATTTGTAGTCTTTTTTACGATTACGGCATTGGTAAAGCAAGTTACACAGCACCAATGGGTCCAATAAATGGTGAACTATTAAGAAAAAGACAATATAAAATAGAAAAAAGAAAACTACTAAGTGCTTTTGATAATTCTTTAAATATAGATGATGAACTTTTACAAGAGGTATTAGCTAGTGATAGTAATGAAAAAATGAAAAATATAGTTAATACTATTCAACAAGAACAAAATAGTGTTATTCGTAATATCAAAGATAAAAATCTTATAGTATCAGGAATAGCTGGTAGTGGAAAAACAAGTGTAGCTCTTCATCGTATAGCATTCCTTTTATATAAAATACCTAATCTAAGTAGCAAAGATATATTAATCTTTTCGCCTAACCAAATATTTACAGAATATATATCTAATGTCTTACCAGAACTAGGTGAAGATAATACTTTACAAACAACATTTAGTGATTACTTAAATAATACTATTACTGAATTTAATGAAGTAGAAACATTTATTGATTTTATAGGCAAATACTATTCAGAAAATATTGCTAACTTTGATTTAATTAAATATAAACAAAGCGATATTATAATAAAAGATATGACTTTATACTTAGAAGATTTAGTAAATAAATCTAAAGTACTTAATAACTTTAAAGAAGATAAATATCTAATAGATAAAGATTATGTTAATGATTTATTACATAATAGATATAATAATCTTCCTTTATTTGAAAGAATAGATGAAATATCTCTAAAACTAAGTGAAAATAATTATAAAGGTAGTTCTAAAAAGAAAAATACTTATAAAAAATTAATCTTTAAAAATGGTCTATTTAATCAAGACTTTAAAGATATTTATTTAGGATTCTTTAGTAGTGACTTCGCTAAAATAAGAATGAATGATAAAGAAATAAGAGAATTTACTAAAAATGAAAAAATAAATTATGAAGATGCTTTATTATTTACCTATATGAAAGGTATCTTAGAAGGATTTCCTTATGAAGGCAATATAAAACAAATAGTAATAGATGAAGCTCAAGATTATAACTTATTACAATATCTTATCCTAACTAAAATATTTAAAAATAGTAATTTTACTATTCTAGGAGATGTTAATCAAACAATAAATCCATATTATAAATATAAAAGTTTAGATATAATAAGTAATCTATTTAAAGATAGTAAATGTATTTATCTAAATAAAACATATCGTTCTAGTCCAGAAATAATCTATTTTACTAATAAAATACTAGGTTTAAATCATATTAGTGCTATTCGTAAAACAGAAGATGTACCATTAAAACATCGCGAAGATAATGAACACCTAGTAGAAGATATTAACTATCTAAAAAATAAATATAAAAGTGTTGCTATTATAACTAGAAACTATGATACATCAATTAGATTATATGAATGGTTAAAATACAAATTTACTAATATATCTTTATTAAATTCTAATACATCTGAATTTAATAAAAACTTAGTAATAATACCTGCTTACTTAGCTAAAGGTTTAGAATTTGATAGTGTAATAGTCTATAGTGATTATAAAAGTAAATATTTAAAAAATGAAAAAAATCTATTATACGTTGCATGTACTAGAGCTCAACATGAACTTATAGTTTACTCAGTAAATAAAAGGACTTGACAATAACTATAACTTAGTATATAATCTCAATTGTTATTAAAAAGAAAGCGATGTATCCACATCCACCTGATTATAGAGAGATATAATAGGTAAAGAGCTAATAATATTATTTTATTATGATTCTTTAGAGTGGATACTAAGTATGCACTCTTTTTAATTGTATGGAGGTGCTTATCATAGCAAAAGATAAGAATGAAATGTTAATTAATGACAAAATTACAGTACCTGAATTAATGGTAATAGGTCCTAATGGAGAACAAATGGGAGTTAAAAAACTAGAAGATGCTTTAACACTAGCTAACTATGCTGGTTTAGATTTAGTTTTAATGAATGCTTCATCAACTCCAGCAGTTGCTAAAGTAATGGACTATAATAAATACCGTTATGAAAGACAAAAGAAACTTAAAGAATCACAAAAGAAACAAAGAGAAAGTAATAAAGATATTAAAGAATATCAATTAAGTCCAAATATTGATATTCATGACTTTAATACTAGAAAGAAAAATGCTTATGAATACTTAGTAAAAGGACATAAGATTAAAGTGTCTATAAGACTTAAAGGTCGTAGAATAGATCGCCCTGAACTAGGTGAAGAAGTAATGCTTCGTTTTGCTGATGAATTAAGTGAAGTATCAACAATTGAACAAAAACCATCACTTGATGGACGTACTATGATTATGTTTTTAGCACCTAAAAAATAGAAAAGAGAGGTAAATAAAATGGGAAAATGTAAACAAAAAACACATAAAGCTTCAAGTAAAGTTTTAAAATCAAGAAAAAACGGTGAATTAGTTTATAAAAGATCAAATGGTAATCATCAAACTTCTGGTGATTCAGGAAAACAAATAAGACAAAGAAGAAAACAAAGAGTATTATCTAAAGGCGATACAAAACGTCTTAAGGATTTCGTTTAAGAGGGGGAGTAGAAAATGGCAAGAGTTAAAGGCGGAAATGTCGCTAAAAATAGAAGAAGAAAAGTATTAAAACAAGCTAAAGGATATTTTGGTTCTAAACATAGATTATTTAAAACAGCTCAAGAACAAACATTCCATAGTGGAGCATATGCTTATCGTGACAGAAAAGCTAACAAAAGAAACTTTAGAAAATTATGGATAACAAGAATTAATGCTGCATGTCGTGAAAATGAAATTAGTTATTCTAAATTTATAAATGGACTAAATAAAGCAGGTGTTGAAGTTAATAGAAAAATGCTATCTGAAATCGCAATCGATGATCCTAAAGCTTTCACAGAAATAGTTAAAATTGCTAAAGATGCTTTAGAAGGAAAAACTACAAAAAAAGAAACTAAAGCAGAAACTGTTAAAGACAAAGTAAAGGAAACTGTAAAAGAAGATAGTAAAGACTTATCTAAATTGACAGTTGCTGAACTAAAATCATTAGCTAAAGAAAAAGGTGTAGAAGGTTATACATCTATGAAAAAAGCCGAATTACTTGACGCTTTAAAGTAATCATTTGATGATTACTTTTTTCTTTTGTTTAGTTGCTTTATCTGTAATATTTTTGTATAATTATAGATGTAAAATAATGTGGAGTGGTGTCTATGAGAAGGATTATGGCTTGTTTAGATGTTGGTAGTGACACAATTAAATTAGTAGTGGGCGAAATGAACAAGAAAAAACTTAATATTTTAGCAGTATCTGAGTTAGAATCAGTAGGTGTTAAAAACGGTTATGTAGAAGATCCTAATTTATTATTAGAACCACTAAAAAACATTATCAAAAAATGTGAAGAAATAATTGGTTTAAGTATTAAACAAATGGTAGTTGCTGTATCTAGTAATAAAGCATCATTTGAAGTTGTTACAGGGGAAATACCAATTACTAATGATGGTAATTTAGTTCAAGGAAAAGATGTTATAAAAGTAATGCAACAAGCTATTTCCAATAGAAAGAAAACTGATGAACTTGAATATATTTCTCTTATGACTACAAGTTTTAGTTTAGATGATAATAGAATAGTAAAAGATCCTAAAGGATTAACTTCTAAAGCTTTAGCTATAAGAGGTGTATTATCTAGTACACCAAAAAGAAATATTTATCCAATACTTGCTTGTTTAGAAAGACTTGGAATAGATGTCTTAGATATAACATTATTACCTATAGGTGATTATTATGAATTTAAAACTAAAGAAACAGAAACATCAGTAGGTGCCGTAATTAATATAGGTGGTGATACTACAAATGTATCTATCTTCAATAAAGGTATTCTAACTAGTACAACATCATTTAACTTAGGTGGAAGTAATATTGATAACGATATATCATTTGTTTATAAATTAGATAATAAAGTTTCTCAAAAATTAAAAGAAACATTTGCGGTATCTTTAGAAGAAGCAAAAGAAAATGAAATAAAAGAAGTAGAAGACCGTAATAAAAATCAAATAAAAGTTAATCAAAAAGAAATAAGTGAAATAGTAACTAGTAGATTAGAAGAAATACTTAATTTAGCTAAGAAAGAGATAAATAACTTAACAAAAAAAGAAATAAGTTATATAATGGTTACAGGGGGAATGGCTGAAAGTAAGTGCATTCAACCAGTATTAAATAAATTATTTACAGAAAATATTATAATTGGTAATATTGAAGAAATAGGTGTAAGACATAATAAATTTAGTTCATGTTTAGGAATAATAAAATTTTATGCTTACAATGCTAGACTAAAAGATAAAGATTATTCAATTTTTTCAATAGAAGAACAACAGTCATTAAGTGGTAATACTTATGAAGATGATGATAGTATAATTGGGAAATTGTTTGGATATATATTTAATGGTTAATAGGAGGATTTTGAGATGGCAGAATTAGAAAGAGATCAAATCGCTAAAATAAAAGTTATTGGTGTTGGTGGCGGCGGAAGTAATGCCGTTAATAGAATGATTGATTCCGGAGTAGGTGGAGTTGATTTTATAGTAGCCAATACTGATTTACAAGCATTAAATTCTAGTAATGCAGAAATAAAATTACAAATAGGAAAAAGTATTACAGAAGGACTTGGTGCAGGTGCAAATCCTGAAATAGGTCGTGAAGCTGCTTTAGAAAGTAAAGAAGAAATCGAAAAAGCTTTAGCAGGAGCAGATATGGTTTTCGTTACTTGTGGTTTAGGTGGAGGAACAGGAACTGGTGCTGCTCCAATCGTTGCTGAAATTGCTCAAGATCAAGGCGCATTAACTGTTGCTATCGTAACTAAACCATTCAAATTTGAAGGCCGTAAAAGAATGGAACAGGCTGAAGTTGGTTTAGAAGAACTTAAAAAACATGTTGATACAATAATAGTTATTCCAAATGATCGCTTAAGAGATATGATAGATAGAACAACTCCTATTTTAGAAGCATTTAAAGAAGTAGATAATGTTTTACGTAGAGGAGTTCAATCAATATCTGATCTTATTGCAGTATCAGGACTTGTTAACTTAGACTTTGCAGACGTTAAAGCTGTAATGCAAAATAGAGGTAATGCTATAATAGGTATAGGTATTGGTGTAGGAGAAGATAGAGCTATCGATGCTGCTAAACAAGCTGTAGCATCTCCACTTCTTGAAACAACAATTGATGGCGCAACTGATGCTATTATCAATATAACTGGTGGTAACTCACTTACATTATTTGAAGCAGAAGATGCTGCTGAAGTAGTAAGAAATGCTGCTAATACTGATATAAATACAATCTTTGGTGCTGTTATTAATGAAAACCTAAATGACGAAGTTATTGTTACTGTAATAGCAACAGGTTTTGACGATGAAAGAGATGAACTAAGTAATAGTTTAGAAACTGATATTAGAAATACAAATTCATATATTGAAAATACTGATGATATAGATACATATGATGTACCACCATTTTTAAGAAATAGAGACGATTTTTAAAAAATCGTTTTTTTTATTTAGGAAATATGTTATACTTAAAAAGTAAAGTAGAGTAAAATTTTATCAAGATAGAAAGGGAAGATAAATATGAATTGTAAGAAATGTGGTAATGTATTAGAACCAACAGATACAGTATGTAAAATATGTGGAGAACCAGTAGCAGCTGCGCCTCAAGTTGAACAACCAACAGTCGCACCTGTAGCAACTGAACCTGTAACTAGTGCACCAGCACCTATAGCTCCAACTGTTCAACCGGAAACAAGTGCCCCAGTAACAGAAGCTCCAACAGTAGCGCAGGCGGTTGTAGAACCAACAGCACCTGTTACCCAAGCTCCAGTTATTAATCCTGTTCCATCTATTCAAGAAACACCAACGGTAGCACCTACAACAGGAACAGAATTTAGTGCACCAGCACCAACTGCAGATCAAATAGTGCCTCCAGTAGCAGAAACAGGAGTGCCTGTTGCTCAACCAACAGCATCACCTGTAGTAGAAACACAAGCAAATGCAGTCGAACCTAAAAAAAGTAATAAAACATTTATAATATTAGTTGTAATTCTTGCTTTAATTATCTTAGGACTTGGTGGATATCTAATTTGGAATAACTTTATAAAAGATGATTCTAGTGATAAAACAGAAACTAAAGAAACAGAAAAAGATAAAACAAAAGATGAAGACGACAAAGAAGATAAAAAAGAAGAAACAATATCTTCAGCAGATGTTATAACATCAGGCGGATATCAGTTTAAAATACCTAACGGATATGAAAAAGTTACTGAAGATTCAGAAGAATATTTGGTTAACAAGACGAATAAAACATTGATAATTACTGAAATATTCAATGGCTATCTAGTTTCAGATGTTAAAAATGAGTTTGATGAGGAATTAGTTGCGGAACTTAAAGCAGCTTGTGTTGAAAATGAAACTTGTGTTGAAGTTAGTAATTATGAAACAACAACTGTAAATGGCCAAGAAATATTCTATGGTAAAATTCAACATTCAGGTGTTATGATTTATCAAATATCTATGAATGTTGGTACTTCAGATGCTGTTTTTTATAGTTTTTATGATTACACTAAAACAGCAAATATCAATGAAATATTTAATACTTTAATTACTATGACAAGTTCAGCAACTAAAAACAGTAGTTTCTCTAGTGAAGAAAATACTACTAAAGAAGAAATTGATTTCAACTTACCAGAAAGTATAAATTACAATTTCGAATAAAAGTGATTTACATAATCACTTTTTTATTTTAAAAAAACATTTCTAAATATGATATAATTTATATAGAGTAATAATAGGGTGATTATATGTTATGTCAAAATTGTAAAAGAGAAATAGACAATAATTTAAAAGTTTGTAATTTTTGTGGTGCTAGTCAAAATAAAAAAGAAGAAGGTTTAACTAAAACACAAAAAATAATAATTTTAATATTACTTAGTTTAGTAGTTTTATTGCTTTTAGTTTTAGTATTTACTAGTAATAAAAAAGAGGAATTAAAAGATGGTTCACATACTATTATGATTTATATGGTTGGAAGTAATCTTGAATCTGATAGTGGAATAGCATCTTCAGATATAGCATCAATAAATCCTGAAGAAATTGATTTAGAAAAAATTCATGTTCTTCTCTACACTGGAGGAACAGAAGAGTGGCATAACTTTGTAAGTAACGAAGAAAATGCTATCTATATTCTAGAAGAAGATGGTTTTAATAAAATTGAAACTTATGATAAGTTAAATATGGGAGACCCATCTACTTTATTAGAATTCTTAAATTATGGTTATGATAATTATAATGCGCAATATTATGATTTATTATTTTATGATCATGGTGGTGCTATCGATGGTGCTATATATGATGATTTTTCAGATGACAATTTATCTTTAGCAGATATGGAAATTGCTTTAAAGAAAAGTCCTTTTAATGAAAAAAACAAATTAGAAACAGTTATATTTAGAACTTGTTTAAATGGGACATATGAAGTAGCTAACCTATTCTCAGATTACGCAAAATATTTAGTAGCATCAGAAGAAGTTTCTGTTGGCAATTCTTTATCAGATGTTTTTAAATTTATAAACGATATATCACTAACAGATACTGGTGTTGAGGTTGGTGAAAAATTTATAAACAGCTATGAAAATTTCATTGAAGAAAAAATAAGTATTTTTGTTGATATACCTGTAACTTATTCTCTAATTGATTTAAGTAAGATAGATTCTTTAAGTGAAGAACTTGATAAATATATAGCAGGAATTAATTTAAAAGAATCTTATAATGATATAGCTAGATTAAGAAATAATTTATACCAATATGGTGGTGATACAGATATTTATAATACAATTGATTTATATAATTTTATAATTGAAACATCATCTTATTCTAGTGTTTCTAATGAAAATGTTTTAAAAATATTAGATGAAACAATAATTCAAAACAATACCAACTTAGATGAATCTCATGGTTTATCCATTTACTTCCCTTATAAAGGGACTGAAGGATATAAAAAATATTTTTTAGAAGTGTACGAAGATTTAGATGTTTCTGAAAATTATAAAAAATTTATTTCTCAATTTTATAACACTCAATCATCATCAACTACTGCCAGTTTTAATGCAAATTCTAATAAAATAGAAACATCAGATTCTAATGAAATTGAATTAGAATTAACTGATGAACAATTAAAAACATTTAACAGTGGAAGTTATATAATATTTGAACGAGATGAAGAACATCCTAATTTCTATGCTCCTATATATAGTGCAAATGATGTTGTATTAGATGGAAATATTCTTAGAACAAATATTAAAAATAGTTTAATAAAAATAAATACGAAAGACGGAGAAAAATATATTGAGGCTGTTAAAAGAGTTAATGGTAATACTTCTAATTTAACTGCATTTGCAATTTTAGTTAATCCTTCAGAAGGAATTATATATAATCAAAGACAAAGTGTAAATTTACATATAGTTGATAAAGATAATAAACTATATTTTGATTATGCAATTAGTCAAAGTACTAATGAAAGAATAAATGGTAGTATTTTTGATATTAATGATTATGAATATGTTGAATTATTTAAATTTCGTTATAAAATTTTAGATGATGAAGGCAATTATACAACAGATTGGGTGGGTGCTCCCGAATATGTTGGTGTTGCTGTAACTCCAGATGATTATGAATTAAAATTTGCTAGTTTAAATCCTAACGAAGGAGAATATTACTGTATATTTAAAATATATGATATTAATCATAATGTAACTTTTTCTAAATTAATTAAGGTAGGTGAATAATATGGAATGTCCAAAATGTGGAATGGAAATAGAAGATGGATCAACAATATGTAGTAATTGCGGTAATAATTTAAAAGATAAATCTAAAAAATTAAAAATTATTGTTATTGTAATACTTATATTAATTATAATAAGCCTTCTAATTATTATATTATTAACTAATAAAAATGATAAAAAAGATACTAAAGTAACTAATTTAAATAATAGTGTAACAGAGACTGAAGAAGAAACTAAAAATTCAGAATCAGAAGAAAACAACAAAACTTCAAAAAAAGAAGTAGAAAATTTAATTTCTGGTTCAAAAGTAGATACTGATAATTTAGTAATAAATCCAGAAAAGTCATCTGATTTAAATGATAATATTGAACTAATTAAAGCGATGTATTCTGCTGACAATAAATATATTTATTTACTACTTAAAAATAATAATTCTGAAGCAGTTGAATTTAAACTACAACTAGATTATTATGATGACGAAAATTATCGTATTGAAAGTGACACATGTAATTTCGCTAAACCCAATGCCAATAAAGAATTTATATGTGAATTATCTTCATATGGCCATGAGGATTTAGTATATTCCGGCTATAAAGTTACATATAATGCTAATAAAATTCAATCTTGGTATAAAATATATGATGCTGATAAAATAGAAATAAAATCATCAGTAAAAGAAGAATATGGTTCATCTAAAATTAAAGTTAATGTAACAAATAATAATAGTGAAGAAGTAAAAACTATATATATTACTTGTATATATTATAAAAATAATGAAATTGTTTATCTAAAGGAAACAACAGTTTCTAATTTAGATCCTGGTTTTACAGAAAGTATAGAAATTAGTAATCTAAAAGATTATAATACAGGAGAAATGATAGACTATGACGACTACCGATTAGTAGTAAGTAGTGCTTATACATATACAGGAGAATATTAAATTGTGTTATAATTACTATAATAAATAGGAGGTTTATATGGAAAAAGTAGAAGCAAGAGAAAGAAAAACTCTTTTTCAAATGATAACATCAAGTATATTAAATATCTTTGTTTTAATAATAGCAATTGTTTTTATATTAGAACTTGTCCTAGGTTTATTTGCTAAATTTTTTGGTGTGGATACATCAATAACATTCTTAGATACTTTTAAAAATGTTGCCCTAATACCAGATTTATTTAGAAGTAATATTGCTTATTACACTTGTTGTATTGTTCTAAAAAGTTTTATTGTTCCATTAGCTTTCCTAATTATGATAATTAGAAATTTTAAAAATAATTATCTAATACCTAAAGATTTAAAAATATATAAAATATTTGTTGTTATCTGTATAATTATTTCTTCTGTATCAACATGCTATATTGTTTATAATAAACAAGATGAAATAATAACTAACTATCAAGAATCATATGAATTAATTGATGCAGCTAATATTGATGATAGAGGATATTATGAAGAAGGTTGCGATGATATGAAATTCCTATTACCGCTCACAATAATTTTATTTAGTATTACTGGTATAATAACAATTATCATATCTTTAATTTTACTTAATAAAAAAAATATAATTCCTAGAAATGAAAATTTATAATAGATAGAAGTGATATCATGATTAATAAAAAAAATATAACTAGTATAATTATTATTACATTGTGTCTTGTTATTCTTTCTATTATCATATTAAATAGATATTATAGTAATAAAGATGAAGCAGTACCAGTGACTGCTAATGAAACTAAAAAAGTAACTGATTCATCTAATAAAAGTTTTGAAGAAGTATCAGAAGAAACAAAAAATAAAACAATAATTCTAAATGGATATGAACTTATTATTCCAAGTGATTATGAAAATGTTATCGAAGATGGTTTAATTATCTCTATAGATAAAATAAATCAAGTTCAATTAATTTATACTATTAATCCTAGTATATCCTTTTCTATGATAGAGGAAGATAAAGATTTATATAAAGAATATCTAACAGAATCTAACTTTCAAGTTACTAATTATGAAATAACAGAAATAAATAATAATAAATGGTTAATCTATTATGGAACAATGAATAATACTAAAACAATTTATGCTATAACAGCTATATATAATTCAACATTTCAATCTATTATATATAATTTAGGTACTAAAACAGATAATGAAGTATTAGAAATCTTAAATAATATAGTTATTACAGCTAAAGAGACAGACAAAAGTAATACAGAAAATACAGATTTAGGGGATTCGGTGACTGCATAAGGAGTTGATACTATGGCTTTAATTGATATGCAAAAAACATATAGTAATAAAGTAGATGGTGTAACTAGTAATGATTTAATTAATAATTCCAAGGTAGGAGATGATAATCTTGGTACATTAAATTTAAATGCTACTAATTATGAATATAATCCTGAAAAAGTAAAAGACGATGGTATGAATAGAGGTCGTGTAAAAAGAGAAGAAGGAATAGTTAGTATTTGTATTAGTACACTTATAACAGCTATTTTAGTATTTGGTTTAACTCTTTTAGCAGCTCTTATTGCTATGAAATTTACAGGAGTTAAAATAGATATCTTCCCTACATTAGATTATTATAGTTTAGAAACATATAATGCATCAGTTAGAAGAAGTTTTATAATCTTAGCAAGTCTTTTAATAGGTGTTTGTATTCTAATAATGTTCTCATTAAATTTAACTATTAGAAGTCGTTTTATAAATAATTTTCTATCTAAATATAATATTTATATCTATGATATCTTTTCAGTATTCTTAAATTGTTTCGTTTATTTGGGAATAATCTTTCTATTCTTTTATATTGATAATCAAATGATAGAAAAAATAAATACTCTATATAAAAATGGTTCTATAGTTATTGGTGTTAACTTAAATACTATGGAATTATTTAAATATATAATTATCATAGTAACAATAATATTTATGATCTTAAATGCATTTAATGTCGTAAGTATTATTCATAAAAAAAATAGATTTGTTTTTGAAGAAGAAGTGTAAAGTACAATAATTTGTACTTTTTTTCTTTGTTTTTTCTAATTAAATTGTGAATAAAATTGCTTAAATATGTTATAATTATAATAGGTGTAATAAAAATGAATATATATGGTATAAAAAGAGAGGAATTAGAAAATTATTTTCTTGATATTGGTGAAAAAAAATTCAAAGCAACACAAATATATGAATGGCTATATGAACATAAAGTAAATAGCTTTGATGAAATGACTAATATTAAGAAAGAATTAAGAGAAAAATTAAAAAAAGATTTTTCTTTTGATTTAATAACTATTCAAAAAAAACAAGAAGACAAATTAACAAAAAAATATTTATTTAAATTACATGATGGCAACTTCGTTGAAGCTGTTTTAATGAAACATGATTATGGTTTATCAATATGTATTAGTAGTCAAGTAGGTTGTAATATGGGTTGTGCTTTTTGTGAATCAGGAAGACTTAAAAAAGTACGTGACTTAGGTACATACGAAATGGTAGAACAAATCATGTTAGTAGAAAAAGATATTAATCAAAGAATATCTAGTATTGTAATAATGGGAATTGGTGAACCATTAGATAATTATGACAAGGTAATGTCATTTATTAGAATAGTAAATGATCCTAAAGGACTTGCTATTGGTATTAGACATATAACACTATCAACATGTGGTTTAATTCCTAAAATAAAAGAATTAGAAAAAGAAAATATGCAAATTAATTTAGCAATATCACTTCATGCTCCAAATAACGAATTAAGAAATAAATTAATGCCAGTTAATAAAGCATATCCTCTAAAAGATTTAATAGAAACAATAAAAGAATATATTGAAAAAACAAATCGTCGAGTAACTATTGAATATATTATGTTAAAAGGAGTTAATGATAATAAAAATTGTGCTTATGAACTTGCTAAATTACTTAAGGGTTTAAATGTATATGTTAATCTAATACCATATAATGAAACAAATCATATAGAATTTAAAAGAACAAGTAAAGCTCAAATATTAGAGTTTTATGATATATTAAAAAAAGAAAAAATAAATGTTACTATTAGAAAAGAATTTGGTAGTAATATAGATGCCGCATGTGGGCAACTGAGAAGTAAAGAGGTGTAATATGAAAACATTTTATTTAACAGATTCAGGAAAAGTAAGAGATCATAATGAAGATACAGTAACTATTCTAAAAAATGAAAATGAAGAATATTTACTTATCGTCGCTGACGGAATGGGTGGCCATCGTGCTGGCGAAGTAGCATCTTCTATCTCAGTAACACATATGACAAATAAATTTAATGAAAAACCTAGTGTTGGTGAAAAACTAGATGCTATTAACTGGATGAAAGATAATATTAGTGAAATAAATACTGAAATATTAGAATATACTAAAGAACATCCAGAAAGTAGTGGAATGGGTACTACTACTGTTATGGCTCTACTAACTAAAGACTACTTATTATTTGGTAATATTGGTGATTCATCAGGTTTCGTTTTAAAAAATGGTAAACTTACTAAAGTTACTAAAGATCATAGTTTAGTAAATCTTTTAGTAGCAGCAGGTGACCTAACTGAAGAAGAAGCTAAATATCATCCAAAACGTAATGTTTTAATGAAAGCTTTAGGTAGTGCAGAAACTGCTGAACTTGATGTCTTCGATGTTGAACCAGATATTGATGGTATCTTATTATGTAGTGATGGCTTAACATCAATGCTTACTAAAGAACAAATAGAAAAGGTATTAGCAGATCCAGAATTAGAAATAGAAGAACAAATAGTTAAATTAATAAGAAAGAGTAATGCTAGAGGGGGAACTGACAATATATCAATAGCTTATTTACTTCGTGAAAGAGGTGAAGAAGAATGATAATGAAGGGTCAGAAGATTAATGATCGTTACCAAATCATTAAATCTATTGGCGAAGGTGGTATGGCTAATGTTTATTTAGCTTATGATACAATACTTGATCGAGATGTTGCTGTTAAAGTTCTTCGTGGAGATTTATCAGGTGACGAAAAATTCGTTAGAAGATTTCAAAGAGAAGCCCTAAATGCTAGTAGTTTATCCCATCCTTGTATAGTAGAAGTATATGACGTAGGTGAAGATAACGGTCAATACTTTATTGTTATGGAATATATCGAAGGTAAAAACTTAAAAGATTTACTTAAAAAGAGAGGTAAATTAACTGTCTCTGAAGTAGTCGATATTATGAGTCAAATAGCAGACGGCCTATCAGTGGCTCATGATTCTTATATCATTCACCGTGATATCAAACCCCAAAATATTATGATATTAGAAAATGGTTTAGTAAAAATAACAGATTTTGGGATAGCAATGGCTATGAATGCTACTCAACTTACACAAACAAATTCTGTTATGGGTAGTGTTCACTATCTACCACCAGAACAAGCTAGCGGTAAAGGATCAACCCTAAAAAGTGATATCTATTCAATGGGGATTCTAATGTATGAATTATTAACAGGTAAATTACCTTACCGTGGTGATAATGCTGTTGAAATAGCTTTAAAGCACTTAAAAGAACCGCTTCCTAGTGTTCGTGAAGAATTACCAGATATTCCTCAAAGTGTTGAAAATATTATCTTAAAAGCGGCAGCTAAAAATCCTAAAAATAGATATAACGACGCACGTGAAATGTATGAAGACTTAAAAACTTGCTTAGATGAAAATCGTCTTAATGAACCTAAATTAGAATATAAATATCCCGAACTTGATGGTGATAATAAAAAATTTACTAAACAAGTTGAAGATGCTATGGAAGCTGAAAATACAGACGATGGTGTTCAAGTAAAACAAGTAACAGATGCTGATGTCAAAAAAGAAAATAAATTATTAATAACTTTAGGTGCTATCTTTGTTGCTCTTATTGTAATAGTAGCAACTTGTGTAGCATTCTTACCTAAATTTCTTAATCAAACTGATATTAAAGTACCAGATGTTACCGGTATGACAGAAAAAGAAGCTATAACTGAATTACAAGATGCTGGCTTTGATGTCGCCGATACCACAATGACAACATCATCGGATGATGTTGAAGCAGGATTAGTTGCTAAAACAAGCCCCGCAGCTGGTATGAAAAGAGCTAAAGGACAAGTAGTAACTTTATATATCTCAACTGGTTCATCAACAGTTACTGTTGAAGATTATACAGGTAAAAAATATGAAGAAATCAAAGATATGCTAGAAAGTTACGGAATCTATGTTTATTCAGAAAAACAAACGGTCGATAATCCAGATGATTACGAAGAAGGAACTATCGTTGGTCAATCCGTTAAAAAAGGTGAAACTTTAACTGCTCGTGATAGTATTACACTATATGTTGTAGATACATCACTTACATATCCAGACTTTACTAAAGGCTATACAGTAGCTAAAGTACAAGAATTCTGTGACGAAAATGGTGTAACTTTAGTAGTTGAAGAAAAAGCTAGTTCTAAAAATGCTGGTACAATAATAGGTCAAAGTAGACCAGCAGGTTATACAGTAGCAAGTGGAACTACTTTAACATTATATATAGCATCAGCATCAACTAGTTCATCATCTACTGATAATGGCGAATGTAATGAACTAGAAGAATATTGTGGATAGGTGTTAAATGCAAGGCCAAATAACAAAAATAATAAGTAACTTATATACAGTTAAAATAGAAAATAAATATTATAATTGTCGTGCTAGAGGAATATTTAGAAAAGATAAAATATCTCCAGTAGTTGGTGATAACGTTAAAGTAGATATTGAAAATAATCTTATTACTGAAATACTTCCACGTAAAAATGAATTAAAAAGACCAGTCATAAGTAATGTAGATATAGCATTTATAGTAACAAGTACTAAAAAACCTAACTTAGACTTAGTATTATTAGATAAATTAATAAGTATTATTACTTATAATAATATTGAACCAGTAATCATCTTTACTAAAACCGACTTACTTAGTAAAGAATCATTAGATATAATTTCTAAATTAAAAGAATATTATGATATGATAGGTATTAGAACATTATATAATACCGAAACTGATATCATAAAAAAAATAATTACTAATAAAATAATTGTTTTAGCAGGTCAAACTGGTGCAGGAAAAAGTAGTTTACTTAATAGATTAGATTCCACTTTAAATATAAAAACTGATGAAATAAGTGAAGCATTAGGTAGAGGAAAACATACAACAAGACATGTTGAACTATATCAAATAGCAGATGGTTTTATAGCAGATACACCAGGGTTTTCTGCTTTAGATTTAAAAGACATAGATAAATATAATTTAAAAGATACCTTCATTGAATTTAGTAAATATGAATGTAAATTTAGAGACTGTATTCATAATAAAGAAATTGGTTGTAATATCAAAGAAGCCGTAAAGAATAAAGAAATATTAGAAAGTAGATATAATAACTATTTACTATTCTTAAAGGAGTTGGAAAAATGAAAGTTGGAGTATCATTTATTAATAGTGACTATAGTTTAGAAGAAACGATAAAAAGAATAGAAGAATCTAGTGCTGATTATATTCATGTTGATATGATGGATGGTATCTTCGTTGAAAATTCTAACTTTCTACCAAAAGATATTAAAAAGATGTTTAAAGATACAAATAAAAAACTAGATGTTCATATGATGGTTACATCTCCAAATAAATATGTTAAAGAATTTAGTAAAATGAATAATATAGAATATCTAACTTTCCATTATGAATCTCATCGTAAACCAATAGATGTTATTAATATGATAAGACATACAAATATGAAAGTAGGACTTGCTATTAATCCAGAAACCAAAGTAAGTCATATTATACCTTTACTTAATCATGTAGATCAAGTTCTCGTAATGAGTGTTCATCCAGGTAAAGGTGGTCAAAAATTTATAGAAGATGTTTTATATAAAATAGAAACTTTAAGAGACTTAAAAGAATCAAATAACTATCATTATATAATAAATGTTGATGGCGGTATAAATGATGAAACCGTTAAACTAGTTAAAGATGCTGGAGCAGATATGGTAGTTAGTGGTTCTTATGTATGTAAAAGTTCTGACTATAATGAAAGAATAGAGAAGTTAAGATAATACTTAACTTCTTTTTATAAATTTTAAGAAAAGATAATAATAGATTATGTTATAATTTAAGTAGGTGATACTAGTGAAAGTACTTGAGGCATTAAATCGGATAGAAGAAAATGGTTATGAAGCTTATATAGTAGGTGGTTATGTAAGAGATTACTTATTAGGTATAGAATCAACTGACATCGATATATGTACTAATGCCTTAGTAAAAGATTTATTAGAAATATTTTCTGATACTAATGCAACAAGTAACGAATATGGTTCAGTAAAAATTGTAACCAATGATTCTAGAATAGATATAACTACTTACCGTAAAGATATAAAATATAATGGTAATCGTCGTAAAGTAGAAATAGAATATGTCGATAATTTAATAGATGACTTAGTAAGAAGAGACTTTACTATGAATGCTTTATGTATGAATAAAGATGGTAATATTATCGATTTATACCATGGTAAAGAAGATATTAAAAATAAAATAATAAGATGTATTGGTGATATAGATAAAAGACTAGAAGAAGACCCTCTTAGAATGTTAAGAGCCGTAAGATTTGCAACAGTCCTAGATTTTACTATTGAACCAGAATTATATAAATCACTAAAGAAAAATAAAGAATTACTTAATAACTTATCGCTAGAAAGAATGAAAGAAGAATTAACTAAAATATTATTAAGTCCTAATTACTTAAAAGGATTACATATCCTAAAAGACTTAGAATATTTACCATACCTAGGAATAGAATATAAAGAAGATATTAAAGGTATAAATGATATATGTGGTATGTTTAGTGAATTAGAATTTACTAAAGAATATCCATTTTCTAAAGAAGAAAAAGATAATATAAAATGTATAAAAGAAATCCTATCTTATGGTAAGATAGATAATAATATTATATTTAATTATGGTTTATATCATTCTCTAGTAGCTGGTGAAATCCTTAATATAAATAAAGATGATATATATAAAATGGAAAAAGAACTACCTATTAAAAGTAAAAAAGATATTAATATTACTTGTGAAGAAATATGTAATATCTTAGATATTGAACCAGGTAAAATAATTAATATAATATATGATGATTTAACAAATAAATTATTAAATAAAGAAATCGAAAATGAAAAAAATATAATAGAGAATTACTTACTAAATAATAAATGGAAGTGGTTAAATGAAGAACAATTATTACAAGATTCTAAAAAGTAAAAAAATAGTTATTAATAACTACCTAATTAAAATAGCATCTCTTAAAGAATTATCCTTAAATGAATTTCTAGTTCTTGCATATTTTGATAATAATCCATCTGATAAATTTGATGTTAATTTAATTAGTAATGATTTAAATTTAGATACTAATTCTACTTTAGAAGCATTTAATAACTTAATGCTTAAAGGCTTAATAAATTTAGAAAGTTCTAAAGATGAAGATAATCGTTTGAATGAAAAAGTTAGTCTAGATAACTTATATAAAATAATTATTTCTACATTAGAAGAAGAAGAGAAAAAAGATGAACAAGAAGATATTTTTAAAATATTTGAAAAAGAATTAGGTAGAACAATATCTTCTATGGAACTTGAATTAATTAATGGCTGGTTATCTTCAGGTACTAAAGAAGAATTAATTCTAGGAGCATTAAAAGAAGCTGTATATAATGGTGTTACTAACTTTAGATATATTGATAAGATAATATATGAATGGGAAAGAAAAGGTTTTAAAAATATGGATGATGTCAATAAATACATGCAGAGTAGAAGAGAAAAAAGCCATAAAGATACTAAAACAGTTGAAAAAGAATCTAAAGTACTAGAATATAATTGGTTAGATGATGATGAAAATTAAAGACTTTAATTCTAAATTAGATCAAATGTTTCCCGATGCTAAATGTGAATTAAATTATAATAAAGACTATGAACTATTAATAGCAACTGTCTTATCTGCTCAATGTACAGATAAAAGAGTAAATGAAGTAACTAAAGTTTTATTTAATAAATATGATATCTATTCCTTAAGTAAAGCATCTAAAAAAGAAATAGAAGATATAATAAGAAGTTGTGGCTCTTATACCAAAAAAGCTTCTTATATAATTGATATAAGTAATAATTTAGTAAATAACTATGATGGTCATGTTCCTAATAATAGAGAGTATTTAGAAAGTCTTCCAGGAGTAGGTAGAAAAACTGCTAACGTAGTTTTATCTAATATCTATAATATACCTGCTATCGCTGTTGATACTCATGTTGAAAGAGTAAGTAAAAGACTTAAATTAGCTTCTAAAAAAGATTCGGTTTTTGAAGTAGAAAAGAAACTTATGAAACAAATTCCTGAAAATAAATGGAGTAGGACTCATCATCAATTAGTATTATTTGGTCGTTATATTTGTAAAGCAAGAAATCCTTTATGTGATAAATGTCTATTTTATAATGATTGCCAAAGTAAAGATAAAAAAACAAGGTCTTAACCTTGTTTTATTTTATGTTTGTGTATTATCTTCAGTAGTAGTTGTCTCTTCGGTGGTATTAGCTACACAAGAATTAGTACTAGCATCATATGTATAACCATCACTACAACTTACAATACAAGAATTAGTACTTTCATCATATGTATAACCTTCATCACAAGTAGTAGGTTTATCAGTACCATCTGTAACAGTAGCAGTAATTGTTAAACCAGTACTCATATTAGCTTTAAATATACTATAAGCTGATTTTACTATAAAAGTATATGTTCCATTATATGGAGCAGTATAAACATAATAAGTATCAGATGTATAACCTAATTCTTCTTCACCATCTTCAGTTTTTAAATATATTTGATATCCTAAAGTACCAACATTACTTTTATTATAAGAAATACGCTTATTATAATATGTCGTAGCAGCATTTCCATAATTAGCTTCAAAATAAGACTTTAAATAAGATTCATTAATAGCATTAGGTGTTGAAATACCAGACCAACTAAGATTTATTTGACTATTACTTACTTCGGCACTTCCACCAGTCGGATTACTTAACTGACTAAATCTATCAGATACTTCACTTGGTTCTGTCCCCTTCTTAAAAAGTTCTGTTGATATTAAATTGCTTGGTGTATAAGCCGAGGGTAGTTTAGCAGGAACTGTTTCCTTTTCATATTTAGCACTAACTAATCCAGAAGGCTTACTAAATTTTGAATTCTTTGGATATACTTTATTAGCTAAAATAGCAGATATTATTTTTCTTTGAACTGCCGCAGCTATTGCATTAGTATAATTTTTAGGACCAATAACATCAACACCATACCAGAATGCTATACAATAATCTGGAGAATATGTAATAACCCAGTTATCAGCAGATGCTGAATCAGGAACATTTTTCATACTATGTGTAGATGTACCAGTTTTAGAAGCAACTTGTGTACCAGAAACATTAATATTACCACCAACACCTTGTTCAGTAGCCGTAATTAACATATCTGTAATCATATAAGCAGTTTCAGAACTCATAGCTTGAACTTTTTCATATTTATGTTCATAAACTTCATCAGTTTCTTTAAAGACAATCTTTGTATAACTATATGGTTCAATATAATAACCACCACGAGCAAATGCACTATAAGCAGCTGCCATATCAAGTGGACTTATATCAATACCACCACCAATAGCATATGATTCATAAAGATTAGAATCTTTTACACTACCATCAGAATTATATTGATAATAATCAATACCTAAATTATGAACGAATTCAGATATTTTTGTTTTATCTACTGCCATAAATGCTTGAATAGCTGGAATATTTCTTGATTTAGCAAGTGCTTGTCTCATTGTCATTGCACCCATATAAGAACCATCAGCATTTTTAATTTTTTGGCCATTAGAATAAGTCATTGGTGTATCATAGAAGATAGTTCCCGTATTACCATTATTATATTCAATATATGGCCCATAAGCGAAGATTGGTTTTGCTGTAGAACCAGGCTGTCTTTTCATTTGCGTAGCTCTTGAGAAAGCTCTTTCTGTAGTTTGATGTCTACCACCATCTACAGCTGAAATTGAACCATCTTCAATATCTAAAATAACAGCACCTATTTGAATATTATCTTTATAATCATTATAAGAATAAGTTTTCCATTTATATCCTAAATTACCTTCATTTAAATCATTAAAATATTGTTGATAAGTAGGATTCATTGTAGTATAAACATCCATTGATACCGTATATGGATTAATACCATCACCATATTGTTCTTCTATATCGTTACATACAACATCAATAAATTGTTGATATTTATTTAAAGTTTCTGCTTTATTTTCAACAATAAGCGATTCTACTGTAATCGCTTTAGCATCAGCAGCTTGTTCCTCTGTAATATAACCATGTCTAACCATTAAGTTAAGAACAGTATCTCGTCTTTCAGTAGCATTTTCTGTACTATAGAATGGATTATATACAGAAGGGGAATTAAAGACACCAACTATTAAAGCAGCTTCTGTAAGTGTTAAATCACATACTGACTTACCAAAATATTTTTGAGAAGCTTGTTCTACACCATACGTATTTTGTCCTAAGAAACCATAATTAACATAAAATTCTAAGATTTCTTCTTTAGTATAATTTTTTTCTAATAAGAAAATAGAAATATAAATATCATGGAATTTACGAACTATACCATCCCAACCAGAAGATGCTACATAACCATTTTCATCTTTTGAGAATACATTCTTAGCAAGTTGCATTGTAAGTGTTGATGCACCACCAGCACCTTCTTGTCCAGTAGCTTGTCCAAGAGATGCTTTAACAAAACGAACAACGTCAAAACCATTATGTTGAAAGAATCTTGAATCTTCTGTTGCTACTAGAGCATCTATTAATACTTGAGGTAATTCATCATAAGTTTTAGGATCTCTTTGTTCAAGACCAACTCTTGCAAATTCTACCCATTCACCATCATTATCTTGATAGTAGAAAATACTAGCTTCTTGATTATATAATTTATCTGTATCAAATTCAGGAGCAGTTAAAACTATATAAGCACAAAAGCCAATAATAGCTAACATAATAATAATACCTAAGAACATAAAGAATGTTAGAATACCACTAAATACTTTTCTAGCAGTACTTTTTTTCTTCTTTGCTATAACATTAGTATCTGTATTATTACTGATATTATTTTGTTTAACATCCTTAGTTATCTTCTGATTTCTTGATATTACAACAGTTTTTTTATTACCTTTACTATCTGTTATTCTTTTAATTGTTGTTTTACTAGTAGGTTTTTTATTACTAGAACTAGATTTTTTTATTATTGCCATTTTTATTCTCCTTTAAAATATATTTTATCAACAATAGATAAATAATCTAATTGTGGTTGATAAGCCTCTTTTATAATATAAGCATTCTCTTTAATATAATTATAACTAATAGATTTTCTTTTATTACTATCTATATAACTTATATAATCTTCTCCCGTAAGTAAATAAGTTATATAATTCATTCTAATAATTAGAAAAGCTATTCCGTTATGTCTAATTACATCTCTTATTTGTTTAGTTTGATGAATATGGATATTAGATAAAGGAAATGCTGTTTTATTTAATGTTTCTTTAGCATCAAATTCAATGTATTTACCTCTATATAATCCATTATAATCTAATGTAGATTGTTCTTTAAAATAAGCTTTATCAATAATCTTTTTTTTATTTTGATATGATACTTTAGCAACTCCAATAGGAGTAGGTTTCTTAAATATTAAAGCAATATCTTTATTTCGATAATATTCATTAGTAAGATTTATTTCATTTTCCAAATTCATCCCTCTATTTTTATGAGATGTTTTTAAAATATTTAAATCACCACTTTTAGGAATATCTTTCTTTATATTATTTGGATATTGCATTAATATCACCTTTACTAATTATACTATAAATTATTAATAAAATATAGTCCTTTTATCTGAAAATTAATCCCTATATACAAGTAACTTATTTATTTTAATTATTTATTATGATATACTTATATAGTATTAGAATTGGTGATAATAAATGGATAATATTTTTCAAATATCAATAGATGGTATTACTCATAATGCTATGGCTATTAGTACATTTAATCTAGAAAATAAAGATTATTGTATATATGCAGTACCAGATGGAAACGGAATATTTGGTATATATACCGGTATTTTAGATGGTAATACTATTATTGAAATTGATAATCAAGAAGAAAAAAATATGGTTAATAATTTTGTAAAATCTCTAATAATTGGTATGAAAAGAAAGGAGGTATATGATATGAATAATGATGATGAAATATTTTATATAAATGATAATGGAATTAATAGAAGAGCTTCTCTAGTAGGTGAATATGAAATAGATAATCAAGATTATGTTGTTTATGCTGTAGAAGAAGATGAAGATAGAGATGGTCTTTATGTAAAAAAGATAATTGAAGATAATGATGAAATAATAGATTTAGTTGATATAGAAGACGAAGAAGAAAGAAAAAATGTATTCACTATATTAATAGAAGCTATTAATGAGGAAATGGGGGCAGTATAATGGCAATTAATATTGAAACAGATGTTTTAAATTATAGTAATACAGATCTAGAAGAACATATTAAAAACAGTTTAACTGGTACAAATGATCAAAAAAGAACACAAGCTATAAATGCTATAAGAAAACTAGCTAATCTAAGAGGTAGTTCCCTAGGTAATGAAGAAGCTGCTCATTTTCAAAAATTTATTTTAGTATGTCAACAAGAAATCGAAAAAGAATTTATTGTTCGTGATATTGATAAAAGTATCGAAGCAGCTTGTAAATTTGCTAATAAAAATATGATGTTATATTCTGTCTTTACTTCTGTAAGTAATAAAGATGAATTTATAAATAAGTTATTTAATAAAAATGGCTTAGTAGAAAGTATATCTATGCAATTTGCAAATACTTTATATACTAAGAATAATAGATTATTTATGGACAACCTAAAAAATAGCTTTAATAGTGATAATGGTGTATCTCGTCTACAAATATTAAAAGGTTTAGATGCTACCAATAATACTAATCTTTTATTACCATTTATTAATGATTTAGAAACAAGTACTAAAATATCTACTATGATAAAATACTTAATAACTAATAATAAAAATAATGAATTAAATTGGCTACTTAATAATCTAAATAGAGAAACTATATATAATTTAATTCCTAAGCTAACAGATGATGAAATAGTTAAATATCTAAGTATAGCATCTTCTGATAAAGCTAAAACAACTATTATAAATGCTCTTAATAATAGTAATAAAACCCGCTTAGAAAACATTTTAAAACGTGATGATATTAATCCAAGTATCAAATCATTACAAGGTTCAGTTCGTAGAACAGAAAATCAAACTAAAGTAACTAGAAAAAAAGAAGTAGATGATGTATCTAAAGAATTAAAATTAAATCAGTCTTATTTAAAATCAGTAAAAGGTGCTAAAAAATACGTAAAAAAAGAAACTAAAAAAAATAGAAGAAAGCAATTAATAGGTTCTATAGAAGAATCCATTTTAACGCCATTATCATTTATGGGATGGGCTGATAGAAAGAAAAAATGTATTCAAGACCAAATGGATTTATTAGAAACAGAAACCTCTACTTTAGAATCTTATAGATCTGGAATAGATTCTAATATAGAATTATCTCAACTTCAAATAGAACAATTAGAAGAAGAAAAAAGAAATGCTAAATCAAGAAATCGAGATCAAAGAGGAGAAGATAAGAAAACAGAAAGAGATACTAGAGCATCAGCTAAAGTATTAAGTGCTAGTAGAAAAGAACAATTAAAAAATAGATTAAATGGTACTAAAACAAATAATAGTAGTAAAATTGCAAGTATTGATAATGATTTAAATAAATCAAGCAGAAATGATTATTGCTAACACTGGTGTCTTATTAGATAATCATGACCAAGTAATTCAAGCGTTACAAACATATGGTGATAGTAGAATTTTATCTTTAAATGCTAATGAACTAGCATCTCTTGCTAATATGGCTATTAGAAATCAAAAAATAAAAAATAAAGCTATGGGAAATAAAGGCGCATCAAGTACTAGTTTAATTCTACTATTTGTTTGGACTATTGTTATTATTTTAATATTATTAACTTTTTATATTACAAAATAGCTAGAGAAATCTAGCTTTTTTAAATTTCCATTTTCTGTCAATAGTTAGGGAAAATGTCCCAAAAAAATTTGATTATAAGCGAGATTTATTTCTCGCTTTTTTATGCATAAACATGTTGGT
>Ga0065708_1039813_pt1 | contig 44485 bp, 31 predicted proteins | sample Hoacrofraction12_2_FD_59095 | JGI IMG/M metagenome (GOLD analysis project Ga0065708, IMG submission 59095) | Hoatzin crop microbial communities from Cojedes, Venezuela, sample from fiber fraction 12 v1 | ecosystem: Host-associated > Birds > Digestive system > Esophagus > Crop | place: Venezuela... | reverse complement strand
TGCCAATCGGTGCCAAATCGGTGCCAATCGGTGCCAAATCGGTGCCAATCGGTGCCAATCGGTGCCAATCGGTGCCAATCGGTGCCAATCGGTGCCAAATCGGTGCCCGATAAGTATAGATTTGATGAAGAGTGCTTTTAGCCTGAATTTTCAACAGATAATAGTCTTACACTAATCTGTCCTTAATTCCCAGTAGCCTTTCCTGTTTGAACCGTGGCGTATAATTTTGCCATTTTCTTTCAGCTTATTCATCTCCCTTATTATTGTACGCCTACCAGTATTTAATTGAGCTGTTATATCTTCAACTGTAATCGTCGGATTCATTGAAATCAGTAGTAATATATTACTTGCGATTTCGCCTTTTAAAACAGTTTTATTTACCTCGTTTACATTCTCATTTTGACTCTCTTCCATTTTCTCCTCTTTCTCTAAAAATGACGGATGAATAGGCAATCTGGCAAGGAAATAGCTATTGTCCTTGTCTGTTTCAAATGTGGGCTCTGGTGAACCGTTAGCTTCCATTGTAGCATATATTTTCGGAAATCCGGTTGAACGTCCTTCTGTCATATTCATCTCTTTGAGGAACTCTCCAATACGACGATTCCGATAGAATCGGCAGACAAGCCTTTTCTTTTTCAAGTCCTCCTGGGTTAATGGTAGCATTGGACCTTTGAAACTGAGAACTTCAATGGAGTCATGATTTATTCTTACCTCTATCGGATTGGGATCATCGTAAGATTTGTGATAGACGCTGTTTGAGAGGACTTCCTCAATTGCTTCAATAGGATAGCTGAAAGCGCGTTTCGCCAGTGCCTGTCCTGGAACCTTTTCTACCAGTTCCCTGACAGCTATGTTTTTTACATATGCTAGAGATTCAATAAGCTGAATGTGTATTGGACCGGAGAAAATTTTCTCTTCAAACTTGTCGCCTATTTTATCTAAAAAATGTACCACCTCGATACGTGCGTATGGGATATACTTTTCCGGGTTGTCGCTGAACAGCAGCAGCCCTATGTTTTTAGGGTGCAAGTCTTCGGGAGTCCCACCTACTATCTGTAGGTTCCAGCAGAGTGTCTCGAATGGCATCCTTATGGCATCATTGTCCTTTATCCTACTCCCTATTCGTTTAAGGTAGTCTCTTATGAGTATGAGGTTTAGGTCATCCAATGAGGCTTTGTAGCAAATCTGGTCATCGAATGGAGTCTTTGATGCAAGCGATAGTACCCGTTGCTCTTCTATGGCATTTGCCTTGTGTGTCACAGAGCCTTGCCGAATATAGTAGCTTTTGCCGGATGTCTTTTCTTTTGCTCCAAGGGTATTGGGCGCTTTATAAGGCCTGTATTCTCCTCCAGGGACCCATATGACGAAAAGCATCTTGCCATTGTATTCTATTGGCTCTGATATTACGACTGGGAATGGCTCGATCTTATGAGTGATGTTTACAAGCTCTTTCTGAATCTTGTCCAGGTCCCTGAGAGGAACGCCACATGGAGGAAGAACAGGAATGCCATCCTTCTCTTCAACACCTGTCACAATATAGCCACCTCCACAATTGTTGATGTCATTGGCGAATGCACATATTGTGTGCGCTACGTCAACTGGATTCCATCCTTTTTTGAAGTCTATCCTGTCTGATTCAACAACTTTACCTTCCAGCAGTTGTTCTATTCTAATCGGTAATGCCATAGCGCCGCTTTGTTTAAAATGTTGTAAGGTTGGATTGTTAGCAAATTTAACAATAAATTCGCAATTATATCAACGTCTTTACCTGCTGCGAATTCTCGCGCCGTGTCAGTAGCGTGGCAAGGAACGTTCTTTTTCTATCGCTCCATTGAGTCTTTTGAAATTAAGTGAAACAGTCCTTGCTTTACTGGCGAAGGCGGAGTATATTTGCTTCCGATATCGGGGTGGATCACTTTATCCTCCGGATTCATTGTTTTACCACAGACCTAAGAAATGATAACTACTATTCTGCTTACCCTTAACCTTGCCATTGGACTATTGCTGTCATTCGTCGCCACAATCCTCATTCTGGCAGTCCTCCTTCGTATCATAGCTCCGGTTCGCAGCTTCCGGGACCTTTGGTACTATGTGGATCTGTATCACACGTCCGATTACAACAGGTACTTCATGATGAACAGGCGATTCCAGGATGTGCTGTGCGGCAGGAAGACCTATGGCAACTATATCAGGGATGAGAAGGATATGCTGGGACCGGAGGAAAATGCCGAAGGGAAGTCGGATTTCAGTCTGAAGAAGGAGAATTCCCGAAGGTGGGTGGCCTACCATGTCCTGGACCACGAGGACTTCATACGAAAGCATTTTACAAAGGAGTATTTTTCGTACGGGAGGTATCTTCAGATGAGGCGGGAGATAGACCTTATGGACCTGCCGAGAAAGGAGTCGTCGCCATGGTCTTCTGCCACAGGAGAGGGAGGATCTTCGGATGTTTCCGCCAAGGGCTATGGCAGCAAGGACATCGGCCGTAATGGTGAAGAACGCAAATTTGGGGACTATTCTGGTCTTACCGATGAAGAGAAAACGCTTCAGTGGAAGAAAGATTTCTGGAGCTTCTTCTCTGCACAGGCAATCAAGGATCTTGGCGCAGTGGATTTCGAAAAGAAGCTGTCCGGCTATATTCGGAAAAACAGATCCGGGGAGGCCCTCGCTGTCTTGTACTGCCTCCTTACGCAGAAGGAGATCATACCTCCAGGCTGCCAGCATTCGTCCTATGTAAGAGCCTTGCAGGGTCTTTTTGGTGATAGCGTGACGATAAGGAACAATACCTTTGACACGGCCCTAAGGAATCTGAAGGACAATTATGCCAGGAAGGGTCTCATCAAGGATCTGGAGGAAGATCTGCTCGGCAGTGAGCCTTACGCTGATTCCCGTTAGGTGGCGGCTCCATTGTTTTGCCGGGCAGTAGTGCACGTAATAGTGAATGTAGGCTCGGACGAGCAAAAGAGAATGTAGTGTCTGGCTTTGTAAAGTGAAAGTGAAAATGAAGGGGAGTGCCTGTGTGATGCAGGTGCTCCCTTTGCCGTTATGGGGCCAGTCTGCATGGCTGCGTCTGAATGTGCTGCTGTCTATGATGGTTTCTATGGATGCATTATGCTTCCATGATGCCATGTCGCTTCCTTTGAAAGCTTAATCTTACTCTGTAATGGAATATTCCTAAATAGATAGAATGTCTTGACATGACCTTTTTATGGTGAGGCATCTTTGCTTTTTACTTTCATCTAGAAAATATTTCTAGAAGTTTGCGTCAAAATTTCAGTTCCATTTGTGATTTTACTGCCTATTGATTTCCAATGATTTAGGTAGACAGAGCCTCCCATTTGTGACAATTTTTCCGCTTTGCTTCTCTTGCCAAAGCAATGAGAGCAAAGGAAGCAACCGTTTTCACCCCATATTCGCGGCGTCACAACATGTCGTGCGTGTCCTGTCCATCTATGACGGACTGTATTTATAAACATTAAATTTTGTACTTATGGCAGATTCTAAAGACACTAAAGAAAAGAATCCTGCGGGAAAGAAATATCTCTCCATCCGCTTTGACGAGGCCCATTACGCCATCATAAAGGCCAAGGCTGAAAAAAGTGGGATGAGTCTGTCGGAGTTCATCCGCAGGTCGGCCCTTGGCAAGGAAGTCAAGGAGCGCATTATCGGTCCGGACCAGGTGTTCGCTCTCGAGAAGCTGACCAGCGTATTCAGTGCGCTGACAAGGTACGCTAAAGAGGGCGAGGCGAGCGGGGTCAACGCGGCCAAGTTCATCGAGCTGGGCGTCCGCTACACCCAGGTCATTCTTAAATCGCTTCGAAGACTATGCTAGCAAAAGTATCCCAGGAGTGTTCGTTCTCCCATGCTGTGGAGTACGACATGGGGCTCACCAAGGATAGGTCGGTAGCCCCCGCAGTCCTGATGATGGAGAATCTCCTTCCTTCAGGAGTTGACAGCAGCGGCCACTATCTGTGCGATGCCGAGAGCCTGACCGCCCAGTTCGAGATCCAGGCGAGCATACATCCCATGGATAAGCCGGCAGGCAGGATCATCCTTTCCTTCGAGCCGGACAACGAGCCCAGGCTGAAGGATGATTTCACAAGGCAGCTGATTGAGGAGTTTCTCCAGAGGATGAGGATACTCCACGTTACGCAGTGGATGGCAACGCGGCACTACGACACTGACAATCCCCACGTCCATATCATATACAACCATGTGAAATCGGATGGCAGCAGGCTCGACAACTTCCATAGCATCATCCGGGCAAGGGACATAGCCTACAGCATGACTAGCACAAGGCTGCTAGTCCCCGGAAACTCCACGATGGTATCCAAGGTAGTGCCTCCCATCGAGAGCGAACGGTACCGCTATCTGATGGCTTCCAAGGCCAAGGAGGCGATCGATGCCACTGTGAAGTCCCTCGGACCCATGAAGTGGGATGATGACGAGAAAAAATATCTGATGGAGTTCAGGCGCCAGTGCGAGGAAAGGGGAATGACGAATCGCTTCTATGTCATGGGGAAAAATGTGTACGGAATAAGCTTCTGCTACAAGGATGATAAGGAGCGGGAGCACAAGTTCGCGGCAAAGAGTCTGGATCCTCTTCTGACGGCACCCAACATCATCAATGCCTTCGAAGGGAGATCCCTCATGGCGACAAAGGAAGAGAAGTCCAGGAGCGTGTCGAGGAGAATTGAAATCCAGCTCTACATGAAAAGAGAGATCATAGATGCCAGCGAGAGTGTCAGCAACATGAAGGAGTTCGAGCTGGCTCTCCGCTACAAGGGAATACACGTAACCCAGCACCTTGAAAGGAAAACGAAAAAGCTCCGCGGCCTGTCATACTCTTACACGAGCCTTGAAGGGATGAAGCACTACTATAAAGGCTGCACCCTCGGGGAGAGATGCACGGCCCAGGCTGTCCTCCGCAGGATCCCCAGGAACTCTCCTTCCGCTGTCCAGGCGTGGAGGCGGAAGATCGAAGAGCACCAGAGAGTCTATCAGAGCTATTCCCGTCTTCCCTGGCAGACCGAGGAGCAGCACAAGGAAAGGCTCCGTCTTGACGAGGAGCTGAGGCTGTCCCGCCGAAGACGCCGTGGAATCCACAGGTAAATAGGCCGGGAGAACTAAGCTATGCCGTTACTTCACCAAAGGTTAATATGAAAGTAAATAACGCTTTATGTATTAGTTTATTAAATTGTTATCAATAGCCATATTATACACTGAACTTAAATAATTTTACAATTATGAAAAAACATATTCATACTGGCTCGCTCCTTGACTCCGATGGACGGGCAATCCGTCTTAGCTGCGACAGCTGGACGCCTCTTGACTGCACCCTGGGCAGAGACCAGAGCGCGGTCTATGACTATTTCTCTGACAGAAGCGTGAATCTTGGGAATCTGCAGAACGTTCTCGTTCTAGGAGGATACTCCTCTGGCAAATCTACACTCCTAGCCAACATCGCCCAGGTCCTGAAAAGACGCTATCCCCGGTCCGGAATCCTAATTCTTGCAAGTTCGCCTACGCACTGCTGCATATTCAAGAGCCTTTTCCGCCGGAAGTTTGTCAGCCTGGATGCAATGACCTATGCGCAGGTGGAATCCTTCAGTGGCAATGTGGGAAAGTTCGACTTCGTGCTCTGCGATGATGCGCATCTGATGACTCCGGGTGTCATGGGGAAGATAAGGGCAATGGACTGCTACGTCATTGCTTTTGGAAATCCCCACTGCTTTCTCGACTTTCCGCGTGAATGTGGCGGCAAGGCTGCGGAAGGGAGGGTCTCCCTGGAGAAGATTGCTTCCGTTTTCGGCATGATAAAGATGCGACTGAATTCTCTGCATGGCATATCCGGAGATGTTGCTTCACTCTCTTCGAGACTGATGAGTGGAGTGGGTGCGGGCATGGATGCGGGCGCATATGTGGATGTGAATATTCCTATGGAAGGTGCGGAAGGGATAGAAAGTATTGAAGGAATGGAGGGTATGGGGCATAGACCCCTTGGTGTAGAGTCTCATGTGAGGATCTGCAGCTCTGACACTCTTTCAAATGAGGTTGGGATGGCCATGCGAATTGCTTCTTCCGCTCTGTCGGGTGGGAAGCTGTGCGCCATCCTGCTTCCAAACCATGCAATGATATCGGAATTCGCCAACTGCCTTATATCCATGAATTCAATAATGGAGGATATGTCGGTTGTGTGGAACGGGAGATATAATTTGTTGAACAGTTCGTTTAAGAGATTCGATATTCCTGTTCGGTGCGTAAGCAGGAAGACTCCCTGCCTGAGGAGCGATAGTGCCGCCCTAATGACTATCGAGGATGCCATGGGGCTTCACTTCGATACCGTGATTCTTTCCTGGACCAGTCGTTATCCCGTTTCTGAATGGAGAGAAAAGAGATGCCATCAGATGCTATCCGCCGCCTTGACTAGGTGCAGCGGGGATGTGCTCATGTCATATTCCGGACAGATTCCGAAGTGGCTTGATGCGATTCGGCCTTGCAGCACTTTGGAAGAGAGTGCTATGCTTGATGTGGACTCTATGCCTGAAGGGGATTCTGCACTGGAAGTGAATGCTAACCTACATGTGAATACTGAAGCTCAGGATGCGGATCCAGCAATGGAAGTGAATGCTACGCTGGACATGGATCTTGCCAAGCCCGGAAATGTGGCGTAGATTAATGCCAGTCGGTCATAGGTCCCTTTCAGTGAATCCGGTGCTTGCTGATCGGATGTGCTGTGTACTTATCGTGGCTGATTTTGGCTGGGAATTATCGTGATATGGAATATCAGAGATTTTAGGCGTAAATCTTCACCAGAAACAGGCTACTTTTCTGAAGCCAGATAAAAATGAAAGAATAGGTTTATCATGGACTCTCTTAAGTGACATAAGTTGTCAATTTTCATGGGTGTTTGCAGAAGGCGTGTGAAGGCTGAAAATATTTTCAAAAATACTTGAAATAAATAGGTCTAAAATTTTGATATATCGAAGATTATGACTAAATTTGAATAAGAGAAAACACCTTATCGGAACACCCTTCAAGGGTATGTTTTAGACCTTTTAGATTGAAACCTGATAGTGGATTTTTTTAATGAAGTTTGACTTTACTTTTATATGCTGTAAAATCATTAATATTCCGTAGCCATGACATTTCTAAGTGTAATCCTTATCGCCTATGCGGCCTACGAAATCCTGTCGGCTTTCGTCTCTTCGTTCAGAAATATGCGTATTCGCTCTCGTGGTGCGAAGGGCGAGAAGAAGGTGTCCCAGATTCTTCGTAGAGAGCTCCCGTCGAATGAGTATACGGTGATAGATGATGTGATGCTGCTTTTGGACGGCATTCGTACATCACAGATAGACCATGTGGTAGTGAGTCCCTATGGGATTTTCGCGGTTGAAGTGAAGAATTACAGTGGCACCGTCACCGGCACTGCTTCAGAATCCTATTGGTGTCAGAGCCATGGAAACAGTAGATGCAGCAGATACAGTCCTGTGCTTCAGTCCGAGGGTCATGTAAGAGCCCTGAGGAAGGTGCTCCACGACATCTTTGGTGAGCTGCCGATTTATCCCGTGGTGGTGTTCAATCCCAAGACCAAGCTTCACGTTCAGAGCTTTTCCTGTATGGTCACAAACTGGGATAGCTTACCTGGCTATATTAGGATGTACCGTAAGAGGGTACTGTCTACATCTGAAGTAAGCTCGATTATTGAAGACCTCCATAAATCTGCTTCCGCCGGAAATGCCTACCGAGGCCTTCATATTGCTAATGTGCAGAGAATCAAGCGCTCTGCCTATGCGGTAAGAAGCAATGGAATGGGCACTTGCCCCTATTGTGGGAGTCCTCTGGTGGTAAGGCACGGAAGAAGGGGTGACTTCATTGGGTGCTCTGGCTATCCCAGGTGCCATTACACCAGTGATGTGTGTTGACTGGGTTGTGTGTGATGTGGGGTAGACCGTCCGGAATTGTCTTGGCGGTCTTATTCGTTGGTATGTGGCTTTAAAATATGGTTTACAAAAGATTAAAATGCTTGCTAGAATTAGTCGTGTGTGGAAATGATGTGGAAGGGGAGAATGATCCTTATTGTTTCACATGAACGCATTGAAATAAACCTTTCCACTGATAAATCGGAATTTAGATGCGATGGCAAAGCAACTGTACGACTACTGGTTCGTGCAGTTCAATTTTCCAAACGAAAACGGTAGACCGTATAAGTCAAGTGGAGGCAGGATGATATGGAACGAAAAAATAAAACGTGAAATTCCTGAAGGATGGGAATTGGTTCCATTGTTTGAAGCAGTTGATGTGCAGTATGGTTTCCCATTCTCAACAGATTTATTTACGGAGGCTGCTACAAAAATACCAGTTGTTCGAATTAGGGATATTCTTGAAGGCTCTACATCTGCTTATTCTTTGGAAGAAATAGATGAAAAATATCGTTTAAAAGAAACTGATCTCGTTATTGGAATGGACGGGAATTTTCATATGAATTTTTGGCATGACAATAAAGCATATCTTAATCAACGATGCGTGAGGTTACGTCCTAAAGAATATACAAATATATCATCGATACAAATATTCTGGAATGTGAATCCATATATAAAAGCAAAAGAATTAAGCACAAAAGGCTCCACGGTCGGACATCTCTCCGACAAAGACCTAAAGGCGTTGTATATTTTGAGATCACCAAAAGATGTATTCAATCCTAAGCCTTATTTTGATGTTCTTTTGTCGTCGATTATATCAAATAGGCAAGAGATTCTTTCACTTATTGGATATCGTGACGAACTTCTACCCTTGCTTATTAATGGTCAAGTGTCCTTAAGGTAGCTAAATTCCGATTTATCTGTTTATACTATATTGCAGAAGAATTTTAAATATTTGCATAATTATGAAAGAAAACATTATTCAAGAAATCCTATTTGCAATGAGGCAAGATTTAAATTCCAAACAAATAAAAATACTGAAGAAAGTACTTGTTGAAGAATTAAAGGATGTCGTATTAGTCGATAAAAATAAGTCCGAAATGAATCCTATAGAAGAGAATACTAATCTCTTAATGTCGTTCTTATCTGCAAAGAAAGTAGAGGGATGTTCTGAAAAGACAATCTCCTATTATAAAAACACAATAGATAGATTTTTGAAAACGGTTAATCTTCCAATTGGACATGTGTCTACGAATGATGTTCGCGCATATCTTTCGAACTTTCAATTACATCATAATTCTAGTAAGGTCACGATTGATAATATTAGGAGAATTTTTTCAAGTTTTTTTGCTTGGCTTGAGGATGAAGACTATATAAGCAAAAGCCCCGTTCGTCGTATTCACAAGGTAAAAACAGATACTTTAGTGAAGGATGTTTTAACAGACGAGCAGTTGGAACTATTACGAGATGGTTGTGAAAATAAAAGAGATCTGGCGGTAATTGATTTTCTGACATCTACCGGTATTCGTGTGGGAGAACTTGTGAAGCTTAATCGTGAAGATATAGATTTTAGTGAGCGGCAGTGCGTTGTGTTTGGAAAAGGGAATAAGGAACGTATCGTTTATTTTAATGCTAGAACAAAGCTTCATCTTCAACAGTATATTTCTGAGCGTATAGATGATAATCCGGCGCTTTTTACATCACTTCATTCACCATATACACGGCTAACAATTAGTGGTGTGGAGAATAGGATTAAGCAATTAGGAGTTAAGCAAAGCATCGCTAAAGTACATCCTCATAAATTCAGAAGAACTTTTGCGACTATGGCAATTGATAAGGGAATGCCAATTGAACAGGTGCAACGTCTTTTAGGACATGTTCGCATTGATACAACGTTACATTATGCGATTGTCAACCAAAACAATGTTAAAATAGCGCATAAAAGATATATAGGCTGATTGTTTTTCTATTTTTTTCGTAAATTTACAAAAAATGTTTGTCGATGAAAATTGGAGACATATGCGATATAAACGCAGCAAGCATATCTAAAAAAGATAGAATTGAGAAAATAAAATATCTTGATACGAGCAATATAACCGAGAATCGGATTGAATCATTGCGATCATATAATATTTTAGATGCTCCAAGTCGTGCTCAAAGAAAAGTGAAAAACAATACTATTCTTTATTCATTGGTGCGACCTAACTTAAGGCATTTCGGTAAGTTAACAAATCCTGAATCAAATCTTATTGTTTCTACAGGATTTGCCACATTGGATGTGAAAGAGGAATTTTCTCGTGAAATTGATGCTGACTATCTCTATTATTCATTGACACAGCAGTATATTACGAATCATCTTCAGACGATAGCAGAAAACTCCGTATCGTCATATCCTTCTATAAGTACTAACGATTTGGCATCCATTGATATCTCCTTTCCTTCCTATGATGTCCAAAAACGTATTTCGCAAGTTCTTCTAAATATTGATAAGAAAATAAGTATCAATAAACAGATAAATCGGAATTTAGCTGCCTGATAGATACCTGGCCGTTCATTAGCAAAGGTAATAGTTCGTCACGTAAACGTAGTAGTTTTTGTATTTCTTTAAATTTCTCTATAAAATCAATGCGGATATTCCTCATTATTTGATTAAATGTATCAAGTGTTTGAGAGGAAGGAACTAATGATTTGATTTTGCAAATATCGATAGGACTAAGATTAGCTTGTGCAGCACCATTGGCTAAGTATCCACATTTTTTTTGCATTTCTTCAGAAAGAAAGAAGAAATAAGCATATTCTACGTATTGATCTTCGCATTGCAAAAGCCCAACCCGTTGATTAAGTAACAAATTATGTTCTGTCACAATGCATAATCTACCACAATTCCCTGTAAGTGAAATTAGACGGTCACCTTCTTTCAATCGCACATAATCGGGGATATCTTTTGGAACATCACTAATAAAATCACAAGAATTTGTGTCCAAATCTCTGTCTTGTACATTTTTTATGGTAACAATCTTATACAAACCAGATTCTTTATAATCTTCAGATTTGAAAGGATAGCCTGATTTTATTTCAAGCCACTTGTTTATGTCTTTAACTTCCCATCTCTCAGGAATCTCCCGTTTTAAAATTTCATTCCAAACCATCTTTCCACCGCTAGACTTATATGGCCTGCCGTTGGCATCAGGGAAGTCGAACTGCACGAACCAGTAGTCGTACAGTTGCTTTGCAATCGCATCTAAATTCCGATTTATCTCTCTAGTAATCGCAATCTTTTTGTCGATAGTAGCGAATATTTCTCCTATTTCTTCTTGGTATTTAAAAGGAGGAAGTAGGATAGGGATATCCTCAAGGGTTTTTTGTGATAGTGTGAACCTCATACCACTCCCCGTCGCGTTCAACTCAAAGTATTTATGAATATATTCAGAGTGTAAAAATGCATTTAAGAATTTGCCGTTAATTTTGTTTTTATGTGGCGTGACTAATGCACAATGATATCCTAGAAGTACATTGTTAAAGTCATCTGCTATATATGTAGGAATCCCAATGTCGTCTCTCGTTTCGCTGTCTTTGGTAAATGCAACTTGTCCTTTTTTTAAGGAGAATTTGTCAAATTCTTTTTTATTGGCTGATGCGTGCATAAAAGAATTGGCTAAACTTTCTGTAATTGCCCAATTATGATAAACATCAGTAAAGTTGCATAATCTTACGGGGATCTCATCCTCATAAGTCTTTTTATCTACACCACTTATATCAATATCTGCTATTTCACAGAGTCGGTGTTTAGTCCACTCCATATTACTTATAATTATTCTCCTACATTAAAATCCAGAGCATTGAGCTGCTTCATTATTTCATCCTCCAATCTGTGGCTCTCGGCAAATTGCTCGCTTAATGTTTTTTTGTAATTAGCTATTCTCTGGTTGAATTCTTCCTCTGATATGTCGACGTATTCTATTTTAATATCGAAATACTGTCCTGCGGAAAGGCTATATCCCTTTTCCTTTATTTCATCGTAGGTGACGGCAACGGAAAAGTTGTCTACTGCTTTCTTTTGATTGAATGTATTGACAATAAGGTCAATTTCGTCGTTGCGTAAACGATGCTTCTGTAAGTTGTCTTCTTTATAATCTTCTCCAAGCTTGCTCGCATCTATAAGGATGACATTATCGCTAGATCTAGATTTGTCAAAGAAAAGGACGGAGACATTAGTACCAGTATTGGCGAAAACATTTGATGGCATTGAGACGCATCCATAAACTATCTGGTCATCAACGATTCGTCTTAAGATTTTCTTTTCCACGTCATTTTTTGCCGTAATAAATCCTGTTGGAACTACAATGGCGCCTTTTCCTGAGTTCTCCTTCATTGAATTTAATACGTGTTGGATGAAACATGTGTAAATAGCCATTGCAGATTTTTTCTTTGCAGGCACTTTTGGTACTCCCGCCCAGAATCTTGCCGGTTGGGCGGCAATCTTTTCGCGGGTATCGGAAAAATCCATCTTAAATGGTGGATTGCTGACTACGAAGTCGAACTGCCTAAGGGATTTTCCGTCATTGCTTTTATGATATGGAGCGACAAGTGTGTCTCCTTGAATCGCATTGTCTAGAGACGATACAAGTCCATTTAGAATAAGATTAAGCTTTAGCATCTTATTTGATCTCTGTGAAATGTCCTGGGAGAAAATGGTACACTTGTCTTCTCCTATCTGATGACTCAATGCCATAAGCAGGGTACCTGTGCCTGCTGACGGGTCGTAGCACTCCATATTATGCAGGTTCGTGTCTTCCCCGACTAAGAGCCTTGCCATAATTGTAGCAATTGCATGGGGAGTATAGTATTCGGCATATTTACCTCCACCAGCTGTATTATAGTCTTTTATAAGGTACTCGAATATTGATGCGAAGAAATCATAATGTTCAGAGAATGCTTCTTCGAAAGAAAAGTTTACAAGCTTGTCTACAAGCGCTCTTGCAAACGGAGCTCGTTGTGCTTCGTCAGTCACGTAGATAGTAAGCCTTTCGAATAGTGGAATACGTGTTTTATCGGTTGTCTGTGTGGAAAAGATTTCAGAATTGTTCTCAGCAATCTTGGTCATGGTGGTGTCGAATATAAGATCGAAGTCACCGATAGACTGTCGGTTCCAAAGGAATGAAACTAACTGGTCGGGCTCCAATATAGGGACATCGGGCGATATCGATTCTTGGAGCAGTTTCCTTTCGTCATCAGATAAGGATGCATATGCAGTCTCCCACTTATCTGCTTCCTTGATCTTCTTTGAAAACGGACTTTGGGCATTCTTTATTTCGTAACCGAACTTGTCGTTCAGAAATTTATAGAGGAAGACCTGAGTTATGATTTTATACTCGTTCCCGTCATTTCCAAGGCCATATGCCGAACAAGTTGCCTTTAATTCGTCTATAAGCCTGATAGTCTTTTCTTTTATAGTCATGATTTTTATGATAAAATTCTGTCGTTAAATTGGTTGAGATATTGCTTAGATATCTTTTCCTTTATGAAGTTTACGTCTTCGGTCGAAGGAATTAGATTCTGGTTGGCTTCGAATAGGCATCTGGTAACAATCGAACCAACATCTTTTGTAAAGTATGCCTCCCTGGTGAGGATGTCATTCCTGTCGTAGACTCTGGCGTCAACCTTGGCTTTAATCTTAAGTAAGACCTCCTTTATCTCATCATCCATTGAAGAAAGTAATGGGGATCGATGTTTTTTCTGCCTTAGAGCATTCTCTTCATGAATCCGTTTATGTATACGTGTGAATTTCACATCACCATTATATTTTTTCAGTAAACTTATATTCTTTATGTGCAGAGCCATTAGTCTGCCCATTATGTCGTCGAGAGCTTTTGTCTCTTCATCATATTTTGCCTTGCTCTCCACAACAAAGCCATGCTCTTTGAATCGTTCACGGAAGGCTTCAATTATCGTAATGAATTCGGGATCTTCCTGATCGAAATTGCTGGTAAAAGCAGAAATCGTTTTCTGCCATTTCTCTTTCAATTCCATCCCTCCATCTATCATCTTCAGCTCCTCGGTACCAATCTTAGAGAAGTTGAATTCAATATCCATCATGGCCTCGTTTATTGCGAGTCTTGTCCATTCACTCGTTTTGAACAGCTCCTTTTGATTAATCATGTCAATGCGGTGCTGCACCTCTGAGAGCAGTTCAGGTAGCTTGGTTAATTCTAGCTTTGCGAATTTCTCCTTGATGTCTTCATCTCCGAAGGTCCTGACGATATTGGCCATGTCCTTTGCAGACGTAAGTGCTTTCTTTAGATCAAGTAAGACTGTCTTGTCCTCAAGAGTTGATATCTCTTTTGAGAAATCTTCTGCATTGTCATAGGTGTATTCAAAGAGAATCTGGCGGATTTCCTTCATCTGCCTTAGAATCTCTTCCTTGTCTTCAATGACTTGGACGAAAGTGTCAGTGTTGTTTCCTTCACCGGTTTCATCGATGTCATTGAATCGATTAAGCTCATTTAGATAAGCTTGGTTAGTCTCATCGAAATTTGCTTTTATATCTGCAAAATCTATGAGATATCCATATCTCATACTCTTGTATGGCCTATTTACTCGCGTTATCGCCTGTAGCAAATTATGGTCTTTGAGTTTCCTGCCAAAATATAGCCTTTTCAGACGCGGTGCATCAAAACCGGTGAGAAGCATATTATAGACAATAAGAATATCAATAGTCATATTCTTTTTAAAGTCCTTCACTATTTGGCTCCTTGTCTCCTTGTCTTCGTAGTCGTGAAGAATAAGACCCGCACGAATGTTCGAGCCTGGCTCTATCTCATCGCATATTTTGTTGAAATTCGCAAATAGTTTTTCTGCCTGTTCGCTGGTTTCGCAAATAATCATTCCACCGAGGGTATTGTCTCCTTGAACTTGACGGAATGTAATCAAATCATTGATGATATATCGAAGGAGTTCGTTTACATAGTTGTCGTGTTTTACGATCTCGCTTTTCTTTATTTCTTTTTTCTGTACAAGAGTCTCTAGCTTTTCATATACCTCTGTAAGTTTTTCTCGATAGGATGTTTCGATATCTTCCCGTATGATCTTCAGTGTGTATCCATCGGCTATGGATCTGTCGTAATAATATGTATGAAGATATTCTCCAAAGATCTTACATGAAGCTCTTTCTTCCTTGAGTAGAGGAGTTCCCGTCAACGCAATCTTGATTGAGTCTCGGTCTGCATCAAAAAGATTTGCGAGAAAGCATCCTCCTGGTTTATAGCTTCGATGGGCTTCATCCAGGATGAATATGCGCTGAAGATTCGTCGCATAATTATTTATGGTTACTTTCTCCTTGTCTTCAGAGAACCGTTGAATGTTCACAACCGTAATCTCCTCTTTTCCGCTGGTGCCTTCCTGAGCTTGATTATTGCGAAACTGCGCCATTAGTTCAGCTTTAGAGTTGGCTGTATTGACGACAAGACCTCTTGCTTCAAATTCTTGAGTGGCCTGCTCTAACAAGTCAAGCCTGTCTACTATGAAATAGAATTTAGCGACTTTATTTTGCTTTGCGTAGAAGTCGTTAAGGATATATGTAAGATAGAAGGATAATGCAGTTTTACCGCTGCCTTGAGTATGCCAGACAACACCAGACTTGGCGCCTTCAGAAAGCTTTTCACGAATTGCTAAAGATGCAAACATCTGTTGGTAACGCATAATGTGTTTCTGGTCTGTCGATTCAATCTTCCCATCAACTTCTTTCTCCATTTTCACATATGCTATACCATATTTAATGATAAAAAGCAACCTCTCTGGGCTGCACATGGATGTAAGAATCCGGTTTGTTGGTGTATTTATATCAAGATTAGTTTGATATTCAGGACTTGAGTGTATGACTTGACAGTTATAATCCATTAGGATTTTCTGCTCAATCTGGCTGTTTATTTTTTCATATGGGTAGTTCCTGTTGAATGGAGCTATTTTTGAACCAGAAGGATTTTCTTCCCTAAAGCAATTGAATGGAGCCGAATTCCTTGCTGCAGTGCAATAGAATGCGCCTTGAACTGGTACAATTCCTCCCATTGTATCGTACTCCATATTGTTCGAGAATATCATCAGCTGAGTGATGTTTATAAACCTTCTGAACTTGCTGTTTGGAAAACGTTCTCGATTCATTCTAGTGCTCTCTGCAACCATACCTCCGTGGTTGTTGGGCTTCTTTACTTCGAGAAAGCACAATGGGAGTCCATTTATAAAGAGCGTTATGTCAGGGCGGAACATATCATTGCCGTTTCTGCACGTAAACTCAGCCGTAAAATGGAATTCGTTGTTTGATGGATTATCAAAATCAATTAGACGCATTGGAGATTCAGACTTAAGCCTTTTATAGAAGCTTCGTCCAAGGTCGTCATTGTTAAGCTCCTGCCTAATTTCGCTTAAAACCTCTGCATATTTTCCATTTAGTAGAGGGTTCAATTTCTTGAACTGGCGTTCAAATACTTCCAAAAGAATATTAGTGTCCACGTCGTATATGGTACCAGCCATATCTTCATGGATCTTGCCGAAATATTTGTAACCGAGTCTTGTCAAATGTACCATAGCCGGCATCTGAACCCTGGTTGCTTCGTTAAAATTCTGCATTTACGTCTTCGCTTTCTTTGTGTTAATAGAAGTCCTTTCTTGTCTTAATGGCAAAATAGAGCCTTAACTTATGTCGTAGTAAGACATGAAAAACTATAGCTATAATGTTGGTATTTTAGTCTGTACAAATTAACGACCAAAGTCAATTTAAAAGCTGTAGCATATTTTAAGTGATGCCACCACTACATCGTTGAAACGACAGCCCTTCCTATCAAGTGATTGAGAGTGGCTCCAACGGTTTCATCTCCGCAGATTGCCTTCCAATGGTTCTCGAAAATTGGCTTCTCGAAATCGCATCTCCCTTCGTTTACTTTGTATATTATGAGCCTTTCCTTGTCGCATATTCCCATAAGGGAAGAGCGGAGCATTTTTGCATATGAAAGTCCTTGCCTGAATGCTTTCTTGCGTTCAAGCATGCTTCCCATGTCGTATTTGGCCTCTATCACCATGGGGGCTACTTCAAAGTGAGCATCTCCCTTGGCAAAGAATACGAAATCAGGAATGGCTTTTAGATTGCGTCCTGCTTTCAGTGCCAGCTGTCTGGTCCAGTCTTTTTCAGAATAGCCGATGCTTTTAAGTACAGGGATTAGGATCTTTTCTTCGACATCCTTTTCTTTCGATATTGTACCGAAATCAATATTAGCTCCTTCGTAAAGCTTGGGAAGGGAAGCGACATCCCCGCCTCTTTCCTTGATCATCTCAAGAAGCCTAGCGTAGTCGGTTGCGCTGAGCTCTACACCGTTTATTCCCATAAGATGTCTACGTACTATGGGCACTTGTGACATATATGGATCCTCCATGAGGTCGTTAAAAGTTATTTTGGGGATTCTTACACCGTCGCAAATAGTCGTTCTGCAATGGAAGTGGTCGAAAGGATTAAATGTGCCACCTGATTTTGCTCTCCAAATGGAATGAATGTAACTTCTAGGTGCATTGCAATATACGACAACGATGTCTCCAGGTCTTGTGTTTTCGTTGCATGCCCATACTCCGCTATATTCATCGCTTGTCCCTAGGCTATCAAGATAGGCGAAGTCTCCTTTGCCAGATCCGGTAAGCCAGATGTTTGTCGGTAGGGGAAGATCATTCTGGCTTGGGGCATCATCGTTCATTTCGAAGCTGGGTGCATAGTCATAGATGGCGGCACACATCTCAGGATCATCCAAGTCGCATTCCTGTTGGAAATCGTCAATTGCTTTACAAACGTCAAAATAGTAGAGTAAATAGTCTCTATAGTCTTTGCTTTTCGGAATGTCTGGAAGATCGATGCCTAAGGCAGCGCAATTTCTCTCAAATCTCGCAAAGTTACTTGGAAGCAGCATCGGTTTAAAAAAACCACATTCGTAGTAGAGGGCAAGAGAGATTATATGCATATTCGCAGCTTTCCTCCTATAATCATTGCTTTTGATGATAGGAGAGTCTTTCTCATTCAATACAGGCTCATTGTTCGCATCGTCATGGACATTTTTTAATGCAAATTCTTCTACTAACCTGTCAAAATCGAAATCGTCTTTTTCAAAAAAGCCTTGTAAATACAGGTTGACATCGGTAAGATAACACATATGAGCGGTGATTTCGGGTTCAAGTTCCGAACCCCAATCCTTAGCTTTTTCAATGAGCCTAGCAATCGAATCGAAATAGTTTTCAAAATCAGGGGTGAATAGTTTTATTGCTCCTTTTCCTCTTTCTGAACCTTTGTAAAGATTCCAAATATTCTTATTCATGTGTGTTGATTGATTTAAAAGTTATTTATGGTGGTTGTTTGCATATATTCTCTGCAGTTGGTAAAATACCATGACTGTACCTTGCATTCCGTTTCAAAGATACGGATTCTTGAGTTTAAAAGCAATTCGTGTCAGTTCACAACAAAATCTTTTCATGGGTAAGTCATAAACTGAGGTATGATACTATAAAATAAATCGAATTTACCCACCTACATTAGAATTGGAGTATGTTCATTTTATACGTAATGGTATCAGTTTTTTTTGTAAATTAGCAAATTGAACAGCCACAAGGATATTCGCAGCCGGTGTAAGCTATGACTATTTTAGGCTGGAGTGGGGATGACTCCCTGCTCCAATCTTTTTTATAATAACTGAACTGTGTGAGCCGGTGAGTCATCAATGTAGTATAATTCTCATAAAAAAACGACTATGTCAAGACTAGGTAAACTTTATGAAGCAATAGAGACTCTAAGAAAAGAGAACCTTGCATTGGACCAGCATCTGATGGACCAGGTCGATAAGTTGGAAGAAGACATCATAAAAAAGGAAATCCTTCCTGTAGTAACAGAAACTATAGAGCCTTCTTTGCGCCAGGTAAAGCGTGATCTGGTACTTGTAGTGGAATATCATCCGGAAGAACCGGTCAAGGTCGCTTTGAGCAGAAAGGTCAATATCCGAGATATAATCGGAGATGCCAAGCTAATAGAACCGGACCCTGTCGTAAATCACAGGGAAGGTGCCAAGCGAGATACGAAATCAACTAAGGGGCCGAAGACCTTGTTGCGAGTTTCATTCCCTGATGGCACTGTCATTCAGGATAGGAAGGCAAAGGTTACTTTTGCAAAGACGATTGAAAAAATCGGATTGATGCGTGTTCGCAACTTGGGAATAACGCTATGCGGCGTCCCTCTGGTGTCAAATACACAGGACAAAAAGTACGCTGGTGCGCAGATCCCTACTGAGAATGGACTCTATATAATGACCCATAGTAGCACTGAGGATAAAAAGAAGAAACTTGATGCTTTATCAGGACAGCTCAAATTAGGGTTGAAAGTGGATGTCATATAGTGAAGTGATTGGAGATTTGGTATGGAGAGTAGCATCGTCCCGTCTAAAGCTCAGACTCCCGTGATAGTTTCGGCTAGTCGAAGCACAGATATCCCTGCTTTTTATGCGGATTGGTTTTTTGACAGACTGGAAAAGGGTTATTCGGCATGGACAAACCCGTTTAACGGTGTTAAAAGTTATGTGTCTTTTGAAAAGACCAGATTCATCGTCTTCTGGTCCAAAAACCCCCGACCTCTTATCCCGTTCCTTCCGAGGTTGAAGGAGATGGGGATAGATTTCTATATACAGTTCACTCTGAATGATTACGACAAGGAGCATCTGGAGCCAGGCGTTCCAAATGTGGAGTCGAGAATCGCTACATTTAAGGAGTTGGTAGATACTTTCGGAAAGGGTAGGGTAGTGTGGAGATTTGATCCTCTGCTACTCACTTCCGAAATAGGAATAGATTCGCTCCTCGAGAAATTGAATAGGATTGGAGATGAATTGAAAGGGTATTCTGACAAGCTAGTATTCAGTTATGCGGACATCGCCACCTACAAAAAAGTGAAGTTGAATCTTGATCGTTCAGGAATAAAATATAGGGAATGGAAAGAGGAGGATATGGAATTGTTGGCAAACGGACTGCATGAACTGAACAGGAAATGGGGATATGTCATAGGAACGTGTGGAGAGAAGATTGATCTGGGTAAATATGGAATCATCCACAACAAGTGCGTTGATGATGATCTTATAATAAGACTGGATTACTGCGATGAAACATTGATGAGATATCTTGGAGTTGAAATAGTGGATAGGGGCGGAAGTCTCTTCGGAGATGATCCGATTCCTCAGGATGCAGTTCTGATCAACGAATATCTGTATGCTGTAAAAAATAAGAATAACAAGGACAAAGGACAGAGAAAATTCTGCGGATGCATATCTAGCAAGGATATAGGACAGTATAACACGTGTCCTCATCTTTGTGAATATTGCTATGCCAATAGTTCGAGGGAACTTGCTATCTCAAACTGGAAGATGCATAAGACCAATCCTTTCGCCGAAACAATAACTGGGAAATAGCCAATGCCATCATACTTGGAATTACTACCATCTGACAGGCCAATTTCTTTTGACGATGTCTTGAAAGCATCAAAAGGATCTATCCCTGATACATATAGAAATGCCGCATGGACCTATCCCGGCCTAGATCACGGACGCGGACTTTTGGAAACTCCGGCCCAGGCATCGGCATATATTGTTGCATATGGCGAATCACATCGTCACAAAATCCAGAGAGCTTTCGAAGACTTTCCTTTCGGAAGACTGTCGGAGCCTTTTGAAATAGTGGACTGGGGATGCGGACAAGGCCTTGCCAGCATCTGCCTTATAGATATATTGAAAAAGGAAGGCGTATACAATACGCTGAAGAAGGTGACGCTTATCGATGGCTCTGGATTCATTGTTAGTCGTGCAAGACAGAATTTGAAGATGGCCACAAAGGGGCGCGAAATAGAAATAGATGCGCAGACAGCATTACTGCCAGGACCTTTCTCAGATGGAAAAGGCGTTTCTCTGAAGGTGAAAGAGCCGGTGGTCATCCATCTTTTTTCGAATATACTTGATGTTGAAAGTGTTGACCTTAAGAAGCTTTCTGAACTTATTGGAAATCAGGTAGCTACGCATTATCTAATGTGCATAGGCCCGACTATCAGGGACAACAGGATGGATGCGTTCTCAAGATATTTCGATATTGCTAACGATTCAGTTTTCTGTAATTTCAGAACCAACAATCTGGGCTTCCATCCAAATGGAAAGAGCTACACTTGCAGGCTTCTTTGCTTCAAGATAGTCAGGAAGGTAGACAAGCCTATTCTCATACCTTATTCGTTCTACCCACCAAAGCAGTTTTTCGCATCGTACAAGCTTGACTGCATGGATGGGAATAGAGATTATGCTACGGCATTTGAGATACTCGCCCCATTTGATATTGGCGCAAGTATCCATGATGATGTCGATCCGATTCTTGCTGTGGTCAGCAACATAATATCCAGAGGGCTCCCTACCAAGGCCAGCCCATATCTTGAAGATGCGATATCACGGATATTTGATCTTACAGATCGACATGTAAATCTCGGTGCCTTTACTTATGTTGCAAAGAGTAAGACACGTTTTGCTATTCTAGAAAACTATTTAAGGTCGGTCCTTGTGTCCGTGGCCAGAATAGAAAAAACAATCGTAGAAGCCTCGATTACAGGGAAGCTCGATATAAAGGCTGGGAAGTGGGATGTGCTTGTCAAAGAAGAAGATGTTCCATGTTCTGCATTAGCTTTTGAAGACTTGAAGCAGATGTACAACGCTATCGCAAGCCTTTCAACGGAATATTCTGGCAGGAGATTCCCCGAGGTCGACTTGACTATTATCTCCGATAAGCCGGATTCCCCGTTACATGTTTTTGGAAATGCATACGCTACGGCAACACATTCCGTTTTGGAGAAGCAGTATGATCTTGTGATAGATTATGCATTTAATCAGTTCTGTGATGCCCGCAACGTAGACTTCTCCGAATTCATTGTCAGGAATGATTGCTATTTTAATATCAGGTCATCTAAGAGTGTCTATTCCGAGAGAGAAATATATACTTCGTACCGGATAAAATATAAGCCTCTTACAGAGAGAGATTCAAGTGGCGCATATATTCCTATTGAAGAAAACGTATCGCATCTAAGATACATTCTGCAACTGATTTTTCGCAAAGAGGACTTCAGGCCTGGTCAGCTACCGATATTGAACAGGGCTTTACAATTGGAAAGTGTAATAGGGCTTCTTCCTACGGGGGGAGGAAAATCCCTTACATACCAGATTGCAGCAATGCTGCAGCCTGGCGTGACACTCGTTGTCGATCCTCTGGTATCTCTTATGAAAGACCAGTATGACGGACTTATTAACTATGGTATTGATACCTGTTCGTTCATAAATACATCTCTCACTCCTCAGGAGTCGCGGAAAAGGGAAGCAAAGCTCGCCGAGTCTAAGGTGCAGATAATATTCATGTCTCCAGAAAGGCTCTGTATATACAGATTCCGCGAGACGCTTAGGGCAATGGCGGAAGGCCACATATATTTTGCATATGGAGTAATCGACGAAGTCCATTGCGTTTCGGAATGGGGACATGACTTCAGATTCTCGTACCTTCATCTTGGAAGAAACCTTTACAACTACATTCTGCCAAAGCAGACTGCTGATGAAACTGAATCTCATATTACGCTTTTCGGGTTGACAGCGACAGCATCGTTCGATGTACTATCAGACGTAGAGAGGGAACTCTCTGGCGAATCGGCATTCACATTACCTCCAGATGCAACAGTGCGTTATGAAAATACTAACAGACTGGAACTGCAATACTATGTCAAGAACGTTCCGATGTATAATGGAGAAAACAAATGGAAAGTATACGAACGTAAGAGAAATCTGCTTCCCGGTATAATTGAAAGGGCCAAAGGTATGATTGAAGAACTTGAGTCTTCAACATCAATTGATAGAATCAAGAAAAGATTTGTAGAGAGGGAAAATATTGTTGACGAGTATCGACTACATAGGATAAAAGATGCGGATCTGAGGGTAGATATACCTGATGACTGGTATGATAGAAGGACGAATTGCGGTTCATCCATAGTGTTCTGCCCTCACAGGAAGGGGCTTTTGGGTGTTGGTGATTCATTCTCGTCGTATAGTGGAGAAAAAAATTTGGGGGTTGCAAGCGTTTTAAAAGATAATCTAAGAGCCAGCGTCAGCCAATACGTTGGTGGGGACACATTGACCGCGCAGGACGAATTCCTAAATGGCAAAACTAAGGTAATGGTTGCGACCAAGGCTTTTGGAATGGGCATAGACAAGCCAGATGTCCGTCTAACGGTAAATATGAATCATTCTGGATCCCTTGAATCATTTGTCCAGGAGGCGGGACGTGCTGGTAGGGATGGAAAAATGGCATTGGCTATAATACTGTATAACGCTCAATGTGACAATGATGTTCAACTCTACTTCTATGACAGGAACTTCAAAGGTGAAATCTTTGAAAAATGGGTCATGTATTACCTGATGGATTTCCAGGCGACTAGGCATGATGACGGGAAGACCGTCAGTGGCTTCATCAAGTCGTTGTATAATGCTGAGGTAGGTACTGATGTTATCTCATATCTGTCATATAGATTCAATTCTGCGGATTCGGATATTCTTAACGAAAATCTTAATAGTAGGAATATAGCTACAATTCAGGATGCCGAACAATACAGGGCGATACTTGAAAAGGTGATATACAGAATGTGTTGCATAGGCATTATCGATGATTTTACGCAAGACTACTCTGCCCAGACGTTTAGAATTGTTACCAGGCATAAGGCGGAAGGGGAGTATTATAACGGTCTCAAGCAGTTTTTGATGCGTTATTATACAGAGGAAAGGGCTGAAAGTGAAATAGAGAAGGCAAAAGGATATAAGGGACAAACCGAAATACAGAAGTGTCTAGGGTATCTTACAGATTTTGTATACGGAAAGATTGCCGGAAAGAGGAGGCAGGCCATAGACGACATGGATGCTTTCTGCAAAGAAGGCATATCGGCTGATTCGTGGCTTGAGGCAAATGAGAATATGAAAGATTTCATGTTTTTCTATTTCAATTCGAAGTATGCCAGGGAAGGCTACTCGGTTGAAGTAGATGGGCAGTCAATACCATATTCCCTGACAGATGATACAAAACGTGGTGCATACTCATCTTTTGAACTTGTGGAGAAATATATGAAAGTGGTGGATCCGGAAATTGTGGGAGGAGGTACGCCGAAGGATAACATTTTACACCTGCAAGGGGCGATAAGGCTAATTCGAAGGTCTTTGGCCGAGTATAATCCGACACTTGACTTCCTTAATGTATTCTGCCTTCTTTTTCTCAAGTCTGGCAATGAAAGTACCAGGAAGGAGCTAGAAACTAGTTACGTAAGAGGGTATGTCGAATTAGCAAAGGCGACGGATGAACGTGAAACATTCCTTGGCCAGCTAAGATCATTCAAGAAACTTCTCCAAAAGAAAAATGCTGCAACTAAAAATGATATAGAGAGTCTTTCGAAACTGGAAGTCTTTGGAGAGTTGCAAATGCATACAGATTGGATTGCATCATTCAAAGAAAGATTTGTTCAGAAAAAATAATAGAAGATTATGGATAGCAATGAAGTACTAAATTCTCTTTCCAACCTGGAGAAATCCTTGAAAGAGGTTGATTCTGCAAAAAAGATGGTAGAGGATACCGTTAAGGGGTATAATGATTTTGCCAAAAAATTTCGGGTATACACAGAGAGTCTGGAGAAGGTTTCGGCCGGGTTCTCAGGAATCGTTGAGTCTGTAAAGAATGAAAGCTCGGCAATATCGAAGTCTTATGCGGGGAAAATGGACAATGTCGCAAATTCATTGAAAAAAAGCGTGGATGAATTCAAGGCTATCGTAACAGATTCCGGAATAAATCTGACGAGTAAGACTGATGATGCTATTAGCAGTTTCCAGAAATCGCTTGACAGTAGCCTTAGTTCCGTCGAAAAGGCTCTCGATGGATATAGCAAAGACTATAAAGACTCCATAGAAGGATACGGCAAAAGATATAAGGAAGAGTCAGATAAAAATCTAACAGGTTTGTCACAATACTGCTCCGAAGTGCAGTCGAAATTTCAAACTAGCGTAGATGATTCCATAAGTAGAATTAGCCAGAGTACAAAGAATTTGGATAATGCAAAAGAAGAGACTATCAAATTCAAGAAAAGTACAACAAGGCTCTTGTGGGTCATCATAATCCTGCTACTTCTTGATTTTGCATTAAGATTATATCCAGTATTGCTCAATTTTTTGAAGTAGCATCAAGTATTGAAAATATCTTGCTGAAGTAGTATCGGTAATTTTACTATTGAAAAGAAATATGGCAGAGCAAAAAATTATTCTTGAACCGAAACTGGTTGGGAATATTGAAGGAAGCTTCTATATAGCTTCCTATCAAAGAGGATACAGGTGGGGCAGGGAAGAAGTGAAAAGAATGCTTGACGACCTGTTCCAGAGCATTGATGCCAAATCTGAAGGGCAGAAGAACTACTGTCTCCAGCCGATTGTCGTAAGAAGACATCCCAACGGTGACTGCGAGCTTATCGATGGACAGCAGAGGCTTACTACCATATATTTGATATACAAGTATATGAATGCAAAGAGCGGTGGATTTCTACCTAGCCCCAAGTTTAGCATCAAGTATGAGACCAGACCTGAGACGCGCGAATTCCTCGCAGACATTAACATAGACCGCAGGAACGAGAACATTGACTTCTTCTTCATTTGTGAAGCCTATGAGTGCATTGCCAAGTATTTTACTGAGGTCAGGCCTTACAAACAGTCTGATCTGACAGACCTTAACAGTCATTTCGAGAAATATGTAAAGGTCATATGGTATGAGATTCCGACTGCGGAGTCAGAAGGCGAGGGTAAGGATGAGGCGGAATCAATCAATCTGTTCACACGACTAAATATCGGCAAGATTCCCCTGACAAGTTCCGAACTTGTAAAGGCTATGATTCTGAGAACAGATAGCGATGGGAACGGGAAAAGGGAATCCGATGCCAGGCAGAAGATGGAGATGGCGCTGCAATGGGACAATATTGAAAGGGAGCTTCATGACAGTTCCCTCTGGTATTTTCTGACAAACAATACGGATTCTACCTATCAGACAAGGATAGACCTCATACTTGATCTTGTGTCACATAAAAGGCCGGACGAAAAAGATTCCTACTATACTTTCTTTTATTTCGACAGGGAGAAAAAGGAAGGCAGGAAATCAGAGGACCTCCTTGAGGAGATCTCCCAGACATACCTTGCGCTGAAGGATTGGAATGAGGACCATGAACTCTATCACAAGATAGGGTATCTGATCACCTCTGAAACGATGTCTCTTCAAGACGTTTACTCCATGTCGGAAGGCAAGAAAAAGAGTGTGCTCAGAAAATTGATTGACAACAAGATAATGGAGAGCATCCGGCTTGAGAATGACAGGAGCTATGAAGACCTTTCATACATGAATGCCGGCGATTACGATAAGATATACTGCCTGCTATTGCTGTTCAATGTCATCTCCGTCTGGAAAAATGGTGAAAAGTCGCAGTGGTTCCCATTTGACAAGTTCAAGACCTCTGAAGGTAAGAAGAACAGATGGTCGATAGAACACATTCATGCACAGAGATCCGATACCTTGAAGACTGAAAAGGAATGGAGGGAATGGATTCGTTTGCATAGGCAATCACTGGATGCTCTTGACAAATCCAGAGAAGACATAGCACAGCTTATAGCTGATATGGATGAAGCCCTGGGAAAGAGTCGTATTGAAAAGAATCTTTTTGATGAAATCCAGCCAAGAGTAGTGAAAGCCCTTTCTGAGTCGGAAGGGGAATACATACATAACATATCGAACCTTGCTCTGCTAAAGTCTGGCGATAATGCAGCTTTGAGCAATTCGACATTTGATGTGAAGAGAAACGAGATAATAAGGATGGACAGATGCGGACAGTACATCCCTTTCTGTACTAAGATGGTGTTCCTCAAGTATTACACTCATTCATCTGACAGTCAGCTCCATTTCTGGGGAGAGGCAGATAGGAATGCCTATATGGAGGCAATCAACGAAGTCCTGTCACAATATATGGATGGAACAATATCATTAACCTCAATGGAAAGCGTATAATGGAGACAAGGTCAAGAACATTCAAGGAAATCTTCGGGTCCGAGTGGGGCGGTAAGAAGATAGAAAGCATAGTAATCCCAATAATACAGAGGGACTATGCCCAGGGAAGGAAAAACGACCGCATCAAAAGGACTCGTGACAGATTCCTTGATGCACTTTACGATGCTGTCCAGAGCACGCCAATAGTCCTAGACTTTGTGTATGGGAGTCTGGATGACAAGGGCGTCCTTACTCCGCTTGACGGCCAGCAGAGGCTGACTACGCTATTCCTTCTTCACTGGTTTGCGGCAAAGAAGGATAATGTGAATGAATCGGAATACTCTTTTCTGAGCAGGTTTGGCTATGAGACCAGATACAGTGCACGGCAGTTCTGTAAGAAGATAATATCCTATACTCCGGATTTCAGTGGAAAGATCAGCGAGGAAATCATTGACCAGGATTGGTTCCCGCTAGATTGGAAAAAGGACCCTACGATATCTTCAATGCTTGTTATGCTAGATGCCATCCAGGTAAAGTTCTCTTCCGTGGACAAGTTATGGGAAAGACTGTGCAATAGGGCGATAACCTTCTATTTCCTGCCGATAGAGGAGCTTGGCCTTACAGATGACCTCTACATAAAGATGAATTCCCGCGGAAAGCCGCTGACCTTGTTCGAGCATTTCAAGGCCGAGCTTGAAAAGGACCTCAGGGAGGTTGATCCGTCAAAGGCCGAGACCATCATAAGGAAGATAGACCGCGAATGGACAAATATGCTATGGCCATACAGGGGCTCTGACAACATTATTGATGATGAGTTCCTTCGCTACTTCAGATTCGTGTGTGATATCATATGCTATAAGAAGGGGGAGTCACCTCAAAAAAGGAGCTCTGACGAATTCGACCTCCTAAACCTGTATTTCTCCAAAGGAGCGGATGGCACCAATGATGTTTCCGAGATAAAGGACAATATCAATCTGATGGAGTCGATGTTCGATGTCTGGAGCGACCTGTCAAAAGAGAGGAAGATGACGCTTGGCACTATTGCGTCCTTCTTTGATGAGTTTCAGGTGAACGCAGGGCATGAAGAGGGCAAGATACGTCTTTTCAATAATTATGAAAAAGATGTGTTTGCATCATGCCTTGCCTCTTACTCAGATATGATTGGCGGCAAGAACAGAAGGTTTTCCCTTCCCAGAATAATCTACCTATATGCAGTCGTTGTCTATCTTCAGAACAAGGCAACGGTCGGCTGGGAGCAGTTTGTCCGAAGGATGAGAATCATTAACAACCTCATCGAAAATTCCCAGTATGAGATAAGTGACAGCGTCGACCGTATAGGTGGCAACAGGATGCCTGCTATAATTAGCCAGGTGGAATGCATCATGAAGACGGGGCGGCTTCTAGGTCAGGTTGGCAATGATGCAGGCAACAATTTCAACAAGCACCAGCTTGAGGAAGAGCAGCAGAAGATGGATTTTATCAAGGATAATCCTGACAAGGCGGAAGACATATTCAGGCTCGAGGACCATGATCTTCTGTATGGGCAGATAGACATAGTCGGTGTTGAGAATACGCAGCTGTTTTCAAGATTCGAATCCCTCTTTTTATGTGATTATGATAAGATAGACTGCGCCTTGCTGTCTGTAGGCGACTACACTCAGAAAGAGCAGAACGGCTGGAGGTACCAGATCGGATCCACAAACCCGACGGCCTGGAAGACTCTGTTCCATCAGTCTGCGGCCAAGGGAAAGACAAAGGAAGTTTTGAGGCAGCTTCTGGATAAGACAGAAAATTTCTCCGATGGATTCCTATCTGGTATCATAGACGATTATCTTATGCAATGCGAGCAGAGCGGTCATTTCGACTGGAGATACTATTACATTAAATACGATTGCTCTCGTCCCGGGAGGTACGGGAAATGCTGGTGGTGGAACAGAGATGGTGGAAGCAAGGAAGTAAATCCATATGACTTCAAAATGCTCTTCGCACCGCAGTATGATTCCCAGAATTCCTTTCACGTAATACTTAATGCGGTGTGCAATGTCATCGATGAAGTAAGCCTTGACCGGAACAATTGTGGTGGCAGACTTATATTCGGAGAATATTTCATATACTCAGACAACAATTCTTTCCGTCTGGTTGACAAGGAAACCAACGACTTGGCAAACCCGAGATTATGTCTGGAAGTACCTATGGAGGAAGGGATTGATACTAAAGACAGGGTGCTGTTAGGAAGGGATTGGCTAAGGGATATCATTGATGGCAAAATTCCTCTGCAGAACAATGAACCATATAATTGCGATGAAATAATTATCTGATTGAAAAATGGACACACAAAACTCTCTTAGAGTCTTCTACGCTCCGGAATACTCCGGATTCATATACTCGGGCCTGGGTGAAGGCGACATACTCTACAACACTGAGTATGTAAACACCCCGGGGCTTCTATCAATGCTTGAACTGCATGCTGGAATCCTCCACGAGAGTGAATCACCTGACAAGCGGGTGGTTGACTACTTCAAGGCTATGAAGGGATGCGATGACCTAGGCATTCTCAAGGGATCTTTTGACGTCGACGGATTCGGGACGGCACGGGCATGCCTGGCCTGGAGGGACGCCCTGGTAGAGGCCGGCTGGGATCCTTCAGCAAAGCAGCCTTCTGCAAGGCTCGAAGCCCTTGCTGCAGTCGAGAGGAATTTCAAGGGGGCGGACAAGAGCCTTGGTGAAAGGATCGCCGACATGACTGCTAGGATACAAAGCGGATGCAGGATTCCGGAGGGGATGGAGATAAAGACTCCATGCACGGTGGAGTACCTCCGCCCTATGGAGCGAAACCTCCTTTCCTCCCTAGAGAAAAGGGGAGTGAAGATAGAGAAGATAGCATCCCTGGAAGCTGATGAAAATACCAACATAGGAAGAATCAGGGCTGTGATTTCAGGTAAAGGAGTAAAAGGTTGGAAGCTCGCTCCTATAGGCAAGGACGACACCTTCACCATCCTAAGGTTCAAGGATAGGAGGCGGGCCCTTTCGTATCTGACTCTGAAGCTAGCTCCTTCTGACAGGGATTTCGATCTGTGGGTATGCCCTGACGCAAAGGCTCTTGACGACAGCTTCTCCCTTGCCGGACAGCCCGTTAGCGGGTCTTCTTCGAGGGACTGTCTGCCACAGATTTCCCAGATGCTTACCATCGGAATCCGCCTGTTCGAGCGCCCTGTCAATGTCGATTCGCTTCTGGAGTGGCTCAATATGAGCGTAAGCCCGATACCCTATAAGACAAGGCGCAACCTTTCAGATACCATAGTGCGAAGTGGAGGCTACTATAACAAAAAATGCAAGGATTGCCTGGACAGGCATATGCTTGACGAGGACGCTCCTCTCACACAAAAGGACAGGGATACCTTCCTTCCAAGCATGGAGATTCCCACTTCCCTTAATGATCCGAATGTGGACGTTGAGAGAGTCAGGGATTTCGTGTCGGAACTGGGGAAATGGTGCCGTAGCATGACTTCGTTCCTGAAGGACAGGGTTGCTGCGGAAGAGCTTGCCAAGGTGGCTTCCAAGGCAGAGACGATGCTCTCTCTTCTCGATACGATAGACGGGAAGACCGTTGAATATCTCACTCTTGAAGGATGGATAAGAAGCCTGTCTGGCAAGAGCGACATCCCCGTGTACAAGGCGCAGAAGGGATGCCGCAGCGTAGTGGGTAGCCCATCTCATATGGGCAGCGTATCCCCATCCACTCTCATGTGCGATTTCGTGGGACAGGGAAGCGGTGTGTCAGCGTACTCGTTCCTTTCCCCTATAGAAAGAACGTTCCTTGGGGACGGAGTCTGGAATGAGCAGAAGGAGATGCTCCATAGACGGGAAGGGGATATGCTTCCTTTTATGCTTAGCCGGAAAATCGCCCTCGTGACATACGAGTACACCGGAGACCAGAAGCAGAACACACATCCATTCATAGTAATGCTTCAGAAGGCATTCGAGGATATGGCAGAGAAAGATGGTGTAAAGATGAACATAGGGCTTGATCCTGTCACGGTTGAGCCTGTTCTTCCTTCAGACGACGGGACATACTATCATGACAGGGAAGCCGTTGACAACACCCTGGGGTTCAATGCGTATGTGAAGATAGGCAATGCCGACCTTATCCAGTGGCCCAAAAAGGAATTTGCGACATCTGTCGGCACGCTTATAAACCATCCCATCGACTATGCCATGTCCACCCTTGCCAGGATAGAAGGCAGCGGCTTAGCCACAATGAAGGATGTCAAAAGGACCAAGGGAGATGTTGCGCATGAAGTTATTGAAATCATGTTCTCCAATGGAGACTTTGACATCGCAGGTTATGGGGACGCCTTCCGTCAGGCCGTCCTAAACAAGGGACAGATACTTCTACAGAGCGAGAACATCCTCGAGATGGTCCGGCTCGAAATAGAACTTAGGAGATGCGTCGAGAACCTTGACAGAATCATACAGGCCAATGGTCTTTCTGTAAAGGGGTGTGAGAGGAATGTCGAAAGTGATGCCGGGGTGGGGGCAATCCCATCACTTGGCGGATACATAGATATGAATCTCTCGGATTCAAAAGGCGATGAGTACGTGTTCGACTTCAAATGGACATCTTCAGTCAAGTATTACGAAGGGCTCCTGAAGGAAAACCGCTCCACCCAGCTTGCCATATACTCGCAGCTCGTGAGGCTTGAGGATGGGAAGAGTGTGAAAGCGGCGGGATACTTCCTTATGCCGGATGGTATTCTGGTATCGACATATCCATTCAAAGGCCCCAACGTACGTCTTGTAGTAGAGGAAGGCGACAATGCCGGGAAGGACCTTTTCACACAGATATGCAATTCATACGAATATAGAAGGAAGGAGATCGAAAGTGGAAAGATAGAGGTATGGGAAGACCTTCCGTCAGAACCTTCAGATTATGCGAAGGATACGGAAGACAGAAACCTTGTCCCTCTCGAACTAATGGAAGAGAATGCGGTAGATCCTGAGACGGGGGAGGTCATTACCACCCTGTCCAAGAAATCCAATCCCTTCAGCGACTATTCACTTTTCAAAATTTAGAGACTGATCCCATATGAAGAACATACAGTATATTAGTGCAGGAGCGGGGAGTGGAAAGACATATTTCCTAACCCACGAGCTGGCAGATCTCATTGCAGGCAAAAATGGAAAACCCGGTATCGCCCCGGAGAAGGTGATCCTTACCACATTCACTAGGAAGGCCGCTGCCGAAATCCGTGAAAGGGCAAAGCAGGTCCTCTACGAAAAGGGAATGCCAGGCGAGGCGCAGCGTCTTGACCTGGCCCTTATAGGCACGGTGCATTCCGTTGCGTACCATATCATTCAGAAGTACTGGTATCACCTCGGAATAAGTCCGGACCTTGTCGAGATGCCCGAAGAGGATGTGGATTTCTACATTAACCAGTCAGTTGCTTCGCTTCCTAGTGCGGAAGACATGAAGATGTTCCACTCATTCAGAAGGTTCTTTGATGTCTGCAAGTTTGATGGCGGATCCATAAAACCCGACCATGAATTCTGGAAGAGGCATCTTAAGGATATCGTGTCAAAGGCCGTAACCTATGATGTGGAGGATCTTGCGGATAGCCTGGACCGTTCTCTGTCATATGTGGAATCCGTATGCGACGGCTCGCATCTTCCATCAGATGCGGATTGCAGGAAATTCCTCTCTGAACTCAAAGTTGCCAATGAAGCAGCCAAGCCGTCTTCTGCAAGAGACGATCGTATTGACACCATCAATAGGCTTATCGGTGCAAACTCCTTCGTCATGAAGGATTATTTGTTCCTACTATCGTCTCCTGCAAGCGTCCTTAAAAACTGTCCTTCGGTATCATCAATGGAAATACAGCTTCGAGGTGCCTACCAGAGTGTAGATGTTAGGGACAAGGTCAAGGAATATGTCGAGACGATATTCTCTCTTGCCGGGAAGTGGAGGGAAGAGTACAGAGAGTACAAGAGGGTGCATCGTCTTATAGACTTCAATGACATGGAGCAGTATCTGCTGGAACTTTTGAAGGTGGAGGAAGTAAGGGATGATATACGCAGCCGCTACGAGTACCTATTCGTAGACGAGTTCCAGGATTCATCGCCGGCACAGGTGAGGATTTTCGAGCAGCTGTCTTCCCTGTGCAGCCAGAGCTACTGGGTGGGGGACGCAAAGCAGGCCATATTCGGATTCCGAGGGTCGGATACCGTACTTACTTCGACGGTTGCGAATATCATATCCCGGGGAAAGGACGGCTGCTCGTCCAGGACTCTTGACACAAGCTACAGGAGTACCAGAAATATTGTCGATCTTACAAACGAAGTCTTTGACAAAGTATTCAGCAGCACCAACCCTCCGCTGGACGTCAGGCTGAACCACCATCGCAAGGAAAAAGGGGATCTGAGGGTTCTTTACAATCCCGAAGTTGGCAAAAATGAAGATCTGGCCTACTGCGTTGCTAATGCCATTGCACTTCGCCTGAAGAGCGGTGCGAAGCCGTCCGATATCGCTGTCCTTTGCCGTAGCAACGATGAGCTCAAGCCGTTTGTTTCTGCATTTCTTGAAATGGACATACCGATCAGCATAGAGAAGGAAAATGAGGGCGGTGACAGAGAAAAGACACTACTCTTCTCTCTTCTTTCACTTATTGTCAATCCGCGTGACTCGCTTGCAAGGGCGACCATAGACTACATGACACGAAATGGCGCAACCACATCGGATATCATAGACCGCAAGCTAAAGTATGACGATGACAGGAGGAAGGCTGCGAAAGATCGCAATCAAGATGACGGCAATGATGACGAAAAAAACATTGCAAAGAAGGATGCCGGATTCCTTGGCGACAATCCCCTTATAGGAAGGCTGCTCTCGCAGAGGGACTCACTGAAGAACCTCTCGGTAAAATCAGTAGTCGAGAGCGTAGTCATCGGAATGGACTTGGTTGGAGAGGCTCATAAATGGGACCCTTCCCGGAAATGCGCATCAATATACGAAGCTCTAATTGCCAAGGCTGCGCAGTATGAGGATCACTGTCTTGCGTTGGCAAAGCCTGCCACACTCAGCGGGTTCATCACTTATGCCGACACATTCGCATTCTCCGGGATATCCTCTCCTGACGGAGTCACATTGTCTACCTACCACAAATCCAAGGGTTTGGAGTGGAATACGGTGTATCTGATGTCTCTGGAAGACGACCAGCTGAATCATCTCGTCAACGGGTCATTCTTTGGAGTCGAGGCTTTTTACGAGGATGATCCATCTGAGGACAATCTCTATCCCAAAAAGATTATAACCCTGAATCCATGGATTTTTGGTAAGGCTAAGAAGTTACCAGATTATGTCGACGCGACAATGAAGGCGACGCCCCATTATGGCAAGCTTCGAACAAACACACTCGAAGAGAGCAAGAGGCTCCTTTATGTGGGAGTCACCAGGGCGAGGGATACTTTGGTTTTATGCCTCTTCAAGAAAAAAGACCAGCTAAAGTGGTTCAATCAGATAGGGGTGGACAATACTTCTACAGAAGGGGACTGCCTTGGAGTAGGCATGGAATTCACTCCCGAACCCTATGAGCTTGATTCGGCGTATTTCTACGGAAGCGATCCTCTCGAGGGAAAAGTGCTTGCGATAAAGAAGGATCCAGTAGAATACGAACCGAGGGACGTATCACCTAGCACTCTCATTGAAAAAGGGGAGAAGGCTGATGTGGAAGTAGCGCATAGCGCAGGATATACTATTCACATTCGGGGAAAGGAGGAGATGTCCGAGGTTGGAACCTGCATCCATAACATATACTGCTCCCTTGAGTTTGCCAATGACAAGATTGAGTATGTGAAGAACATGCTCGAAGATGGAGGATGGAGTGGCACGCTGGATGCATCAGAGATTGTAAAGGCATGGGATAACCTTGAGCAGTTCCTGTCTCACAAATACGGCCCATCTGTTTCAAGGCACCATGAGCTTCCGTTCAAGTATGTGGATGGCGGCCAGATATTCACCGGCTCCATGGACTTTGTATATGAGACAGAGGACGGAGTCGTGCTTGTCGATTACAAGACGTTCCCGGGGTCTATCGAATCGGTTACATCCAGGGAGAATCCACACTATGCAGGATTGTACAAGGGGCAGTTCGACTGCTACGCCAGCGCTCTGCAGAAGGCGGGGAAGAAGGTAGTGGACAGGCTTGTATACTACCCTGTGAACGGACTTGTAGTTAGGCTGAAATAGGAGTCGTAAGAAGGATTCCCAGGACCCGGAATTGATCATGCAGGCATGGGGCGCATGTGGAGAGAGAAGGCGCATTCCCATCTCCATTATGCGTCCCTTATAGCCATTGCAGGGAGCTTGACCATCTCTTGAAGAAGCTATGCAATATCACCTTTAGAGCACCAAGAGGATATGTGAAAATTGTTAAAAAAACGTTCTTTCAGTTCACTTTGGACTAAGTGACATTATTCTAGGAAGTTCCACTATATCATACTTCGGATTTTCAAGGAAAATCGGAAGTGGCACTGCGGATTTTCAAGGAAAATATGTATATTTGCATCAGATTTGCCAATAGTGACAGAATATGTACAAAAGAATCCTTGATATCGAGAATCGGCTTGATGATGGAGCTTTCCTTTTTGGCGCTCGACAAACCGGGAAATCCACTTTGATCGCTGACAGGTTCAAAAATGCTATCGTATATGACCTTCTGAAAACAGACTTGCGCTCCAGGTTCGAAAGGCATCCGGAGCTTCTTCGGCAATTGCTGCAAGATAAGCCTTCCGGGACTATCGTTGTGATTGATGAAATTCAGAAGGTACCTGCCCTGATGGATGAAGTACATTGGCTTATGGTCAATTGCGGGATAGTTTTTCTCCTATGCGGTTCTAGTGCCAGGAAATTGAAACGCTCTGGAAGCAATACGCTTGGAGGAAGGGCCCATCCGATGAGCCTGTTCCCTCTGGTAAGTGCGGAAATCCCTGATTTTGATGTAGATCGAGCTGTATCAAACGGAATGATTCCGCGACATTATCTTGCCGAAAATCCATGGCGAAGATTCAAGGGCTATGTTGATGTATATCTCACTGAAGAAATCAAGGATGAGGGTCTTGTCAGAAACCTGGACGAGTTCAGGAGGTTTCTGGAAGTAGCGGCTATCATGGATGGTGAAATAATGAACTACGAGAGCGTAGCAGCCGACTGCTCGATAAGCGCCAGGACTGTGCGCGAGTACTATTTGATCCTGATTGATACCTTGCTGGGATTTGAAGTTCCGGCATATGCGAAAACCATCCGGCGCAAAGTGGTGCAGTCACCAAGATTTTACCTGTTTGACAATGGCATCGCCAACTATCTGATGGGTAGGCGCATCCTCCTACGCGGAACGGACGACTATGGACACGCTTTTGAGCATCTTGTCGTTCAGGAAATTAGAGCATATCTGAATTATTCCGAGTCTTCAGAAAAACTTTCGTACTGGCGTACCTATACAGGTATAGAAGTGGATGTGGTTCTCGGCGATGCAAAAGTGGCAATCGAAATTAAATCAGCCGAACAGGTAAGGACAAGACATTGCAAGAACCTGAAAGTCTTCAAGGAAGAACATCCAGATGCCAGATGCATGCTTGTCTCTCTGGATAAGCTTTCCAGGAGGATAGGCGAGGTAGAATGCGAATATGTCCTTGACTTCTTGAAGGCCCTATGGGAGGGGAAGGTCATTTGAACTAATATTAGGGAATTGGACTCTTGTCCATTGGAAAATATTGCTTGTCTGAAAATATTGGCAGGTATGGATGACTTTGGGATGTCTTTCCGCATGCATGCCGATTTAGTCCTGCAAATAGGCTCGTAACGTAAAAAGTGAAATATTTATGCCAATTTGTGAAATAGCCTATCGCTAAAGACTCTTTACCTTTGCGCTTGAAAATCAATCGGAAAAACTCTGGACTTCCAATGGACAGACGTGGATTCATAAAAGCCGGAGCTGCAGCGGCACTCTCGCTTGCGTCGGTGAAACTTCTGGATGCAAGCGGTCTCCTGCATGGCATAGTGAACAATGCAGACATGGACGGGACAGAAAACAATACGGAAAACAAAACAGACAGCAAAATGAAGATTCTGATACTGAAGACGAGCGGAAACAAGCGCGGCTCTTCCAATATGCTCGCTGATGAATTCATCCGCGGAGCAAAGGAGAAAGGACACGAGATAACGGAGTTTGACGTCTCGCGTGCAAAGATCCATCATTGCATGGGGTGCAACCATTGCGGGATGGCAGGACCTTGCATTTTCGATGATGACATGACTACGCTTCGGGAGATGCTGCTTGCCACCGACCTCATAGTGTTCGTAACTCCAATATACTACTTTGGAATGAGCGCTCAGATGAAACTTGTCATCGACCGCTTCTATGCTTTCACAGGGGAACTGTCATCGGCACACAAGAAGGCAGCCCTGCTAACCGTTGCCTGGGATTCCAGCCTCGAATCGTTCCAATATCTCGAGGAGCATTATAAGAAGATCTGCAGATACATGCACTTCGACAATCAGGGCATCATCCTCGGCCGTGGCTGCGGAACTCCCAGCATGACCAGGAACTCGGAATATCCACAGAAGGCGTACGAGTTCGGAAAGAGCATATAATAAGAGGGAACTCCTATATGACAGTGAAATAGGTGACATCCAACCTATTCCCTTGGCTTTCTCAATTCTTTTCATTGCCTTTACACGAAAAAACACAGACACGTGAAAAAGAGCCTGTGCTTACTCCTTAGGCAGAGATCCATTTTGCATAGTGGTATCTCTTGCGCATGGAATCTCAGTCTGTCACTGCCTGCAATCGCGCAGGATTCCCATCCCAGAGGTGATCCCTAGAAAATGTATCCCACTCCTGCGTGGAATATGTTCGTGTGGATTGTGGACGAACTTGACTTCGAGCGGTCGAATATCCCGAAATCATACCCCGCCGTAATCCTGAACCTGTTGTCAAGGTCTATTCCTACGCCTCCGCCTATCTTCAGGTCGATCCTTCTGTATCCGTTTCCGTGGCACTGGAACTTGTCATTGTCTGCATAGACGTTACCCTCGCTGTCAGTGTATTCGACCCCGTATGAGTACTTGGCCGAAAGGCCTAGCGTAGGTATGGGGCCGCCGAACACGAATGCATGCACTTTCGGGGCCAGGTCTATCCCGTAGCTGAGCTGAAGTGGGATGTATAGGGCAGCTTCGCGCATCTTCGATCTGACGGATTCCGAAGTGACGAGGAAGTGCTCGTCGTCAAGGGCGATGGTCGCACTCGAAGAGCTCTTGTCGTATATGCTCCATGAGAAGAACAGACCGGGGGAGAACTTGAAACAAGTGGCACCGATGTCGATGCTGTAGTAGAATCCCGCATAGAATCCGTTTTCGGGAAGCTTGATGTCATCGCACTTGAAGGTGTTGTTCAGGTATCCGACAGAGACACTCGGCTGGGCGAATGCGCAGATGGCTGCAAAAAGAGAAGCGGCAGCTACCAGGATCTTCTTCATGAGTAGGGGTGTTGATTTGTTTGTCCTTTTCCTGTTGTTGGGAGCCCATCCATCACCTGTCCATGCTTTCATAGTGGACCCTCGGGATGTGGCAACCTTTACAAAGATAAAAGATTTTTTAGACAAAGTTATTCAGGCGCAGAAAATACACCTGCCGCATGCTTGCAAGCAGACGAGTGCAGGGCCATGAATGTGCCGCCTGTAGGATTCCCATGCATGAGAAGATGGATTCCCATTGGCGAATACTCCTATTGCGTTATGGAATGGCAGCAATCCCTTGAACCGCAGGGGATGCTCAGTCCCCGCTTTTTGTCACCTTCAGAAGCTCTATCGTGAAAAGAAGGGGAGTGTTCGGCTCTATCACCTGGTTGCCGCCTTCACCGTAGGCGCGGCTTGAGGGGATCACGAGCTCTATGACACCGCCTTCCCCGATCATGGAAAGCCCTTCAGCCCAGCCCTCGATTACCCTGTTCGTCGAAAACTCCACCGGGGTATCCGACCTATCGAAGATTCTTCCGTCTATGAAGTACCCTGCATACTTCACAAGGACTTTGTCGTAGTACTGGGGATGATTGGAGTTCCCCTCCTTTACGATCTTGTACTGGAGCCCGGTCTGCGTTGTATGGAATCCGGGAGTGGAGGCGTGCTCTCTGAGGAACTTCTCCTCGACTGCTGCGTTGCGGCTTTTGACGTATTGATGCCTTCGTGAAAGGTACGAGTTCAGAATGTCGTTCATTTTAGAAGGAGCGATCTCGAACTGGTCATCGAAGCCCTCCCTTCCGGGGCTGCCCTCCGCCTTCAGGAAGTCGTGCATCCCGCGGAGCATGGCATCCTCGTGAATCTCTCCGAAACTATTTCCCCTTATGATGGAAGCGAAGCTTATTCCGAGCAGATAGCTGACCGAGTCCACCGACTCCTTCGAAGGGGGATTGACTGTAGTGTCCTGTGCATTTGCGGATATCTGGAAAAAGGCAAGGAAAGCCGCTGCAAGAGAGATTATGCTTCTTTTCATGATGATGGGTTTGCGCTATTTTGATTGGCTGTACAAAAGTAAGGCTTTTGGCGTAATTCCGCAAAGAAGTAGGATGGTATGGAATACGGGGCGCCGATACTTCTTTATGTCAGGGGAAGCATCCGGCCGCGAAAGTCCCGTCCCGTTTTCGTCAGGATCTCCTCTAATGGTAAGAACAATGCGAACGCCTATCTCATTTGGAAGGGGGCGACCGGCGTATCGATCCCTGAAAACGAGATCGTATTTGGACGAAGGGAGTCACAGATGGAACATCAGACTACGTTACTATGCAGTAAACTTTTCTTCCATTCAGGATATGATTTTTCAGCTATCCGAAAAGGCTCTTGAATCTCTCTGGAGCAAGACGCTGGAGCTCCTTTTCGATGGTACCGGTCCATCTGGCGGGAAGGGAAACCTCTTTTGCGATTTGACGGAAGCCTGAAAGGGAAGCGTAGATTTCCTCTATGACCTTTCTTGGATTCCTGACGTCGTTCCTTTTTACAAAATCAAGCAGGTCGGCTTCGCCTACGCTGCAGTCCTTGCCTCCGATGAACATGGAGTGGTGGACATATGGCTGAAGGTCTGCGCCAAGTATGAAGGTCTGGTCGTATGCAGGGGCAAGATGCCATTTGCCATCCCTGTCCATGAGAAATGAAATGTTCCGGCTGTGGTCGTCTGTGTTGCCTGAAAGGAAGTTGAACGCGGTCCTTTTGAAGAGCTCGCGCATTTCGGAATAGGGCAGCCCGAGCATGCGGCAGGTGCGGAAGGCGTCTTCGTATGACCTTGTGCAGGGATTCATTGCTGCAAGTGTCTGGGTAAAGATTTTCTGACCGTTCGGGCGGTCGAACCTTTCGGTTAGGAACTGCTTCTTCTCGCCTACCGTGATGAGTGATGATTCCATCATTGTTATCCCGGCATTGCGGGCTAGCTTGTAGAAGATGTATTCTATCTCTGACTGGCAGAACAAAGGGTCTCCGAACTTTACCATGCACTGCCTGAAAGTCGGGTCGGAGGGTATCTGGCCCGACAGGATATCTCCATCTGGAGTAATGGCTGCGACGGCCTTTCCCTGCCTTCCATCTGCGGATGTGCCAACGGCGATGAGTGCCTGACTTGTCTGGTATGAGAATCTATCTATCCTTTTCCCGTACACATCGTCCTTTATTTTTGAAGACTCGTCCAGTAGGCTTTCAAGGTCGATTCGAATGACCTTCTCAAGCTCAGGGTCGGCGACGGGAACAAACTCCAGTGCGCCCATGCCCCTTCTCCCGATGAAGGAGAGTCCAAGGAGGGAAGTCCTGTCGGCGTTGGAAATGTGTTTGGAATCTGTCCATCTGCCAAAGAGCGTGCTGCCCCAGCCATTGGGCAGGGAATCCGATAGAAAAGAGGGAAGGCTGGAGTAGGTTCTATCGTTTCTGTTACCCCATATTGCCATTCTTGTAGTTGGCGACGAGATGGGATATGTGAGCGGAGCGATGTCCACTCCCATTCGGAAGTAGTCATCGGAGAAGTAGAAGTAGGAGTTCCTGGCCTTTTCCGACCAGGAGAGCTTGCCTATGAGTGTCCCCCATAGGTAGACATCCACTATGCCTGTGGGGCTTGCCATATGCTATAGGCTCGTCTTTTTGCTTGCCCTTTGCCTTGGGGATTTCCTGATGATCCGGAATGGATTCTCGGGCTGTTCGGGCATGAGGCTTTCGGCGTTGGAGACGATGCCGATGCACCTCATAAGTGAAAGGAGTACGCCAAGGCTTATGTTGTGCGCCTTTCCTGACTCGAAATTGCGCAGGGTGGCTATGGATACGCCGCTCTGACTACATACATGTTCCTGGGACAGATTCAGGTTCAGCCTGTATTCACGGAATCTCCTGCCGAGCAGCTCGACAATCTCGCTGTTTGAATAATCTTCAATCATTGCTCTCCCTTTTTAGCAAATATAATAAAATATATGTTACAGTCATCTTTTGCTAATAAGGTAAATTCTTTTATCAGTTATTTAGTGGCGTATGGACCTGTATGCAGGACTTTCCTTCTATGTGCATGCGGGTGAAAGAATGTGCAGATCTTATTGGGGGGAATTTAGGTGGGTAGCCCTGTGTAATTGAAAATCCCATCCCAGCCTATGGCTGAGAAGGGAAGTCTATTAAGTATGCAGTATTTGCGAGTATGGATATGTCGGTGTTTGAAGGTACGCGAGGAGCTTCTATGACTCCGAAGTGATTAAGTGTATCCTTTATTTGGTATCCTTGATAAGTCTAAAATTGAATCAAATCACAACCTATCGAAAGTCTTTCCATTTCTGTGGAATCTGATAAATCTTTTCTCCTTCTTTTACCACGTCAGGCATTATCGCATCTTTGAATCTTCGCTCATTTTTTACCATAAATATGGGTTTACTACTATGGTGTATTAGATTGTCTTTTATGTCAAGACTGCTCCTTGAAGGTGGAAAATAGACTTTGATTCTTTTTTGTGGAAAATGTTTTGTATGAATTCTAAGGGAGGAACTAGATCGCTATCAGCACTGACTAGAGCTATTGTGTCTGTATTATCTAGCATGCAATCAGCAATCATTCTTATTGAAATATTGACATCTGTTCTTTTTTCTTCTGCTCTTGGTATTGTCGTATGACAAAATGGGCAAATAATATCCTTTGATATGTATTTTCCCCTAACGACTTCAAATTTGTCTGGATTTAGAAGTTTATTCGCATTTAGAAACGCACTTTGTCTGCTATTGGATGCAGGGTCTAATGGAGAAGCTGTGAAGTATATGACTTTTTCTAGGGCCTGACCTTCCCCAAGAAAACTAGAGCATAACTTTACCATATCTATCCAGTAGTAATTAGCCCATTGTCCATCTATTTTTTTTCTGTGTCTTTAATCCATAATAGAAATTAAAGCCATCAATGTAAAAAGTTATTCGTTTATTTTTCATAGGAAGAAAGAGAAATGATATATATTATGAAAAAAAGCCGCCCGAAGACGGCCTGGCCTTGCAAGAAAGCAAGGCGATGCTTTTATTACAATGCAAATATAAGCATTTTTTTAGTCCGCAATAGTTTTATCCTGAATTATTCATGAAAAAAACAAAAAAAAGCGAGAGAAATCTCTGGAAATATTTGGTAGTCAGAGAAAAAGTGATATATCAGTATAGTCAAAAAGTCAAACACAAATTTTTCTCTCGCCATGTGCAAAACTAATACAAATCGCGCTAATCTCCAAGAGGAGCCGAAGCCTTTCACCCTCGGCAATGTATGCAACAAGAAAGTATCCCTGGATTTCTCGGCTCCCAAGCTGTCTTCCATTTGGGGAGGCTTACGCTTCTGAACGACTTTCAGGCGAAAGGCAGGTCTAGAATCATGGATAGGACGGTATCCTGCATCAAGGACGAGAGGGACCTTCCATGGTCGTTCATTCGGTAGAAGAGATTGTGAAAAACGAGTTTACAAGATAGTCGCAGGTTATGAGGATGCGGACGACTGCGACCGTCTTCGCTATGACGCCGTCATGAAGATGTGCCGCAGGCTCACCGGCGATGACGGGTCGTCCCTTGCCTCGCAGCTGAACATGTCCCGTTTCGAGAACGGGAAGTCTATGCGCAAGCTGTACAACATAGATGGTGTAGTTGAAGGGCTGCGAAAGTCCTGTCCCGTTTTCGTCCATTTAGTGTACATAAACAGCTGTATCAAAGCTCTAAGGAAACTTTTTCGGTGCTTTATCCTCTCCGCTGGGGCATGCAATGTCATCAGAAGTACAGTGCAAATGCGTCCAGGATTAAGTACATTTTTGAAAATAGAATGCTATGCCTGAAATCTGCAGATTTTCGCAATGGTGATATATATGTACACCCTTGACCACAATCCACCTCATTTCCATATACAATATGGGGTATATGAAGAGTTTGTGACACTTGACTGCAGAATTATTGCAGGAAGATAAAAGATGAGTTTATGTCAAAAAAGGTGCGAAGGTAATCATTTTTTTATTACCTTTGCACCAAAATTGCAACGATGACTATAAAGCAATGGATAAAAGACCGAGAATTGACAGGGCATACGACATTCTCTACAGATGACGTCGTATCAGCTTTTCCGTTGTTGGATTACAGTCAAATAAAGAACACTTTGTACAGACTGACACAATCAAAGGATATTGCTTCTGTTTATCGAGGTTTTTACGTCGTCATACCGCCACATTATAAGAAGAAAGGTGTGGTACACCCGTCATACTACATCAATCAGTTGATGCGCCACTTGCAAAAGCCATATTATGTAGGCTTGCTAAATGCAGCGGAGATATTTGGGGCTGCTCATCAAAGGGCACAAACCTACACTGTTATTACTACATTGCCAAAAACTAAAACATCTGTAAGCAAGAATCCGATTCTTAGATGGGTATATGTAAGTAGGATTCCCATCGATTTGCTGGTCTCCAAGAATTCCGAGACTAGTAGTGTAAAATATTCCAATGTAGAACTGACTGCGCTGAATCTTGTGCAATACGCTAGTCGCATAGGTGGACTTAGCCTTTCTGCAACTGTTTTAGACGAACTTTGTGAAGTTACAGATTTCACAAAATTGAATGATGCATTTTTAGATTACGTCAAAATATCAACTTTCCAGAGACTTGGATATATCCTTGATGAGATACTTGAACGGCATGAGCAGGCAGAAGAAATCTACCGATTCCTTTCTGGAAAGAGGAAACAGCTGCACTATGTAAAATTAAGCAGCAAGAGTACTCTGCCCGTCAACAGAATGTCAAAGAAATGGAAAATAGAAAATAATACGCAAATAGAAATCAATAGTTCGTTAATTTTTTAGACATCAACAGGCGTCCCTGACGCCGAATAATACGAGTTCTTTGAAATCAGTGTCGATTAATTTGAGGT
>Ga0065708_1014711_pt1 | contig 44608 bp, 37 predicted proteins | sample Hoacrofraction12_2_FD_59095 | JGI IMG/M metagenome (GOLD analysis project Ga0065708, IMG submission 59095) | Hoatzin crop microbial communities from Cojedes, Venezuela, sample from fiber fraction 12 v1 | ecosystem: Host-associated > Birds > Digestive system > Esophagus > Crop | place: Venezuela... | reverse complement strand
GTGAGGATCTGAGAGAGGGACTCACCGCTATCATAAGTATAAAGATAGAGAATCCTCAGTTCGAGGGACAGACTAAGCAGAAGCTCGGAAATGCTGCGGCGAGGTCTGCAGTTGAGTCTGTTATGAGTGAACAGATGGTTTACTTTCTGGAGCAGAATCCTGATGTAGGAAGGGCTATCATAGAGAAGGCAGTGCTTGCACAGAAGGCACGAAATGCAGCCAGAAAAGCAAGAGATGTTGCCAGAAAGAACAACCTTGTGGATAATATGGCACTTCCCGGTAAGCTTGCAGACTGCTCATCTAAGAATCCCGAGGAGTGTGAGATATATATAGTCGAGGGAGACTCCGCCGGCGGCTCGGCTAAAACAGCCAGAAACAGAGCTACCCAGGCTATACTTCCTCTGAGAGGCAAAATACTGAACGTAGAGAAGGCACGTCTCGATCATATACTTGAGAATGCTGAGATTAAGGCTATGATAACAGCCTTCGGTACTGGAATACATGAGAACTTCGATATAAGCAAGCTCAGATATGACAAGATAATTATCATGACGGATGCCGACGTAGACGGTGCACATATAGCTACGCTTCTGCTGACATTTTTCTATAGATTCATGCCGGAGCTTATACGTCAGGGACATGTGTATCTGGCACAGCCTCCTCTCTATAGATTAGAGAAGAACAAGAAGATATGGTATGCATACAGCGATGAGGAGCTGGCGAGTATCATAAATGAAGTCGGCCGTGACCAGAACAACAAGGTTCAGCGTTACAAGGGACTTGGTGAGATGGATGCTGAGCAGCTCTGGGATACAACCATGGATCCCGAGAAGAGAATCCTTCTCAGAGTTTCTATGGATGGAGAGGACGAGGCAGAGGTTGACATGACATTTAACGTTCTGATGGGTGATAAGGTTGAACCCAGAAAGAAGTTTATCGAGGATAACGCTAAGTTTGTAAAGAATCTCGATATATAGATGGGATATAACAGATTAAAACATTTGAGAGTCGGTTGAAAAAACATAGTATATGTTTAGGAGATATATATGAGTGACGAGAATATATTTGACGGAGTAAAGAGGGTTGACCTGAAGCAGACTATGGAAACCTCATACATCGACTATGCCATGAGTGTTATAGCTGCACGTGCGCTGCCTGATGTAAGAGATGGTCTGAAGCCGGTTCAGCGAAGGATTCTGTACTCTATGATAGAGCTGAATAACGGACCTGATAAGCCTCATCGTAAGTGTGCCCGTATCGTCGGTGATACCATGGGTAAGTATCATCCCCACGGAGATTCATCCATATACGATGCACTGGTTAAGCTTGCTCAGGAGTGGAATACCAGATATCCGCTCGTAGACGGTCACGGAAACTTCGGTTCAGTGGACGGTGACGGAGCGGCAGCCATGAGGTATACGGAGGCCAGACTTTCGAAGATATCCATGGAAATGCTTGCCGATATCAATAAAGATACGGTGGACTTTGTACCGAACTTCGATGAAACAGAGAAGGAGCCTACAGTACTTCCGTCGAGATATCCTAACCTGCTTGTAAACGGAACAACAGGTATCGCTGTAGGTATGGCTACAAATATACCTCCTCACAATCTCCGTGAGGTAACAGATGCGGCAGTCAGAATTATCGACAACCGCATAGAGGATAAGGAAACAACCATCGAGGAAATCATGACCATAGTGAAGGGTCCCGACTTCCCGACAGGAGCTGAGATACTTGGAAGAGCAGGTATAGAGGAGGCTTACAGAACAGGTAAGGGCAAGATAAGAGTTCGTGCCGTATCAACTATAGAGCCTATGGGTAAGGGTAAGCAGAGAATAGTTGTAACAGAGCTTCCATACATGGTTAACAAGGCCTTGCTTATACAGAAGATAGCAGAGCTTGTAAAGACAAAGAGAGTAGACGGTATCACGGATCTGAGAGATGAGTCCAGCCGTGAGGGTATGAGAATTGTCATAGAGCTGAGACATGACGTAAATGCAAATCTTCTGCTCAACAATCTCTATAAGCATACACAGCTTGAGGATACATTTGGCGTAAATATGCTGGCACTCGTGGATAATCAGCCGAAGGTGCTGTCACTGCTTGATATGCTTAAGTACTACATACGTCACCAGGAGGATGTAGTAACCAGAAGAACTAAGTTCGAACTCAATAAGGCTGAGGAGAGAGCTCACATCGTAGATGGTCTCCTCATAGCTATTGACAATATAGATGAGGTTATACGTATCATAAGAGCTGCCGCAAATGTAGCGGAGGCGAAGACAAACCTTATGTCACGCTTCGCACTTTCGGATGCACAGGCACAGGCAATCGTAGATATGAGACTGCGTGCTCTGACAGGTCTGGAGAAGGAGAAGCTGGAGGCTGAGTATAAGGAGCTGAAGGAAAAGATAGAGTATCTGAAGGGTATCCTTGCAGATGAGAAGAAGCTTTTGGCACTCATAAGAGATGAGATGTCAGTAATCGCAGAGAAGTACGGTGACGATAGAAGGACATCCATAGGTATGGCTGCTGATGAGTTCACAGACGAGGACCTGATAGATGATGAGCCTGCCGTACTTGCTATGACTCACCTCGGGTATATCAAGAGAATGACTGTTGATAACTTCCATGCTCAGAACAGAGGAGGTAAGGGTATCAAGGGTATGCAGACCATAGAGGATGACTATATCGAAGATCTGCTGATGACCACAACCCTTAACTATATACTGTTCTTCACGAATCATGGTAGAGTATATAAGCTGAAGACATATCAGATTCCTGAATCGAGCAGAACTGCAAGGGGTACAGCTATAGTTAACCTGCTGCAGCTTGGTGCGGGAGAGCATGTGTCTGCTGTTATACCTATCAGAGAGTTCAGCGAAGATAAGTCCATAATCATGGTTACTAAGTCGGGTATCATAAAGAAGACACCGGCGATGGACTATGCTAACATCAGAAGAAACGGACTCATAGGTATAGTACTTAAGGATGACGATGAGCTGATAGAGGTTAAGACTACAGACGATACCAGAGATATATTTATGGTATCCAAGTATGGTATGTGTATAAGATTTAAGGCAACAGATATCAGAAATACCGGCAGAAGCACCATGGGTGTAATCGGTATGAATCTCGAGGATGGCGATGAAATCGTCGGAATGCAGATGAATACTCAGGGCAGTTCACTTCTGATAGTTACCGAAAACGGTATGGGTAAGAGAACTAACATTTCCGAGTTTAACGTTCAGAGACGTGGCGGTAAGGGGCTGAAGTGTTATAAGATTACAGAGAAGACAGGATATGTAGTCGGTGTCAAGGCTGTAAATGATGACCATGAGGTCATGATGATAACTACAGAGGGAATCATCATCAGACTGAGATGTGATGAGATATCTACATATAGCCGTATAACATCAGGCGTTAAGCTGATAAATCTGAAGAAGGGTGTAGTTGTGGCAAGGCTTGCGAAGGTTAGACAGAACAAGGCTACATCGGATGAAACAGAGGTTTCTGATACAACAGTTGATGAGTTTGAAGATGATGAGGATAACTCATCAGAGAGTAGCTCTGATAACAAGGAAGAGTAGATAGCGAAGTTGTAGGTGCGAGACGGAGGTATCTGATATGGAAGAAATGATAGAGGAGATGACAAATCTCTCGGATACGAGCGAGCTGCAGAATCTTCTTATGGGTATAGCATACTGGGTTGCATTTATATTTGTAATGCTTGCAATCTTTTATATAGCTGTAAAGATACATAACTTCTTCAAGTATAAGAGATTTGACAAGGGAAGTGACAAGGACGAGATACTGCTGTAGGTGACTGATGTGAGAGAGATTGATGTTGAAACTATAATAAGCACAGTGGCTGATATGTGCATACAGGCAAACCTCGAGCTGTCACCGGAGATGAGTGACGGCATAAGGCGTGCTGCTGATGAGGAAACCGGTGAGCTGGGCAAGCGTGTGCTTGGACAGCTGCTGGAAAATATGAAGATAGCTGCTGAGGACAGGATACCGATATGTCAGGATACGGGTATGGCAGTGTTCTTCGTAAAGGTCGGTCAGGAGGTACATATCACCGGAGGCAGTTTGACGGATGCTATAAACAGCGGTGTGAGAAAGGGCTATGGTGAGGGCTATCTCAGAAAGTCTGTAGTATCGGATCCCCTGATTCGTGTCAACACAAATGATAACACACCTGCGATAATACACTATGATATCGTAGAGGGTGATAGGCTGGAGATAACTGTTGCTCCAAAGGGCTTCGGTAGTGAAAATATGAGCAAGGTATATATGCTTAAGCCGGCAGACGGAGTCGAGGGTGTGAAGGCTGCGATTATACAGACAGTGGCTGATGCCGGTCCGAATGCATGTCCTCCCTTTGTGGTGGGAGTCGGAATCGGTGGAGACTTCGAGCTTGCAGCTGAGTTGTCGAAGAGGGCACTTACAAGAACTGGTCACAGTGATAAGGAGCATATAGCAGCACTGGAGACGGAGCTGCTGGATAGTATAAATGCTCTCGGCATAGGACCTGCCGGACTCGGCGGACGTACGACGGCGCTTGCTGTAAATATAGAGACATATCCGACTCATATAGCAGGACTTCCGCTTGCAGTAAATATGTGCTGTCACGTGGATAGGCATGTGACGGTTGAGCTGTAGAGAATGCTTTAGAGATAACATTTTTGGGAATAGAGATGATGGAAAGACATATAGAAGTACCGTGCAGTGGTGAACTTATAAGAGAGCTGAGAGCCGGGGATTATCTGTATCTTACGGGTACGGTTTATACGGCGAGAGATGCTGCTCATAAGAGGATGTACGAGGCATGTGACAGAGGAGAGAAGCTTCCGATAGAACTGGGCGGAGCATTTATATATTATCTCGGACCGTCACCGGCAAGACAGGGACAGGTTATAGGTTCGGCGGGACCTACGACATCAAGTCGTATGGATAAGTACACACCGAGGTTTTTGTCCATGGGTATGAAGGGCATGATAGGTAAGGGTAAGAGGAGTCCGGAGGTTATAGAGGCTATACGTGAGACGGGTGCCGTATATATGGCAGCAGTCGGAGGAGCCGGGGCACTCTTATCAAAGTGTATCAAGTCAGCTGAGGTGGTTGCATACGAGGACCTGGGCACTGAGGCTATACGTAAGCTGCGTGTGGAGGAGCTACCGGTTATAGTTATAGTTGACAGTGAGGGTAACAACCTGTATGAGACTGCAGCGATAGACTATCTGGAGAGTATATAATAAACTGTATATTGAGGGGACAGAATCATGGGTGACTCTTCGAAGAAGAAGTATATCATCATAATTGCAGCGGTGGTGCTTATAGTCGGCGGTGTGCTGGCTGTGATGTATCTTAAGGATGGAAAGATGCGCGCAGTTAAGAAGTACTATAGTGCTATGGAGAAGTCGGATGCACAGGCTCTGAAGGATGCATGTTATCCTGAAGAGTGGCAGGCTGCATATGACAGCTATGCGGTGTCCCTTGATGAGGTGGCTACGAATGCATTTACACTGCAGGCGGGTGTTACCTATGATGATATCACGTATGTAACTGATTACGAGGTGGAGAGTGACTACTGTAAGCTCATGGCAGATGGGTTGAAGGATCTATTTTCGGTTGATATGGAGATATCCTCCATACGTGCGATAAGCTTCGATATAACCTATACGGCCGAGGACGGCAGCAGTCAGGACAGCGGTACCATAACGAGATATATCTATAAGTATGGCAGTAGGTGGTACTATCTGTCCGATCCGTATATGTCTGTGTATCTTGGATTAGATGGATAAGGTAGAGCACATGATTTACAGACACATAGGCGGATGTGGTGTGACAATCCACGAGGTGGCGCACCGCAGGTGCGACGGAGTCCTTGTGGACCTGCGAACAACGAGAGCAGGCACGCTGTGCGAAGCACAGCAAAATCATGCGCAAGGCGCATGATTTACAGACGCGAGAGAAACGAGCGGATGTGGTGTAGTGGTAACACTTCAGCTTCCCAAGCTGACATCGCGGGTTCGAATCCCGTCATTCGCTATATGATAACTATAGGTTGACACTTTAAATACCGGACTTGACACACAGAAAGAGTTTTGGTATTATCTTGTTTGTTGCGAATAAAAGAGATTGTTCTATACAATTGGTAAGGACAATTCGACCCGGAGAAGTACTCAAGTGGCCGAAGAGGCGCCCCTGCTAAGGGTGTAGGTCGGGAAACCGGCGCGAGGGTTCAAATCCCTCCTTCTCCGCTTTTTAATTTAATACATTATAATCCTCGATAGCTCAATGGTAGAGCACTCGGCTGTTAACCGAGGGGTTGTAGGTTCGAGCCCTACTCGGGGAGATTACGGCGTCGTAGCCAAGTGGTAAGGCGTGGGTCTGCAACACCCTGATCACCAGTTCGAATCTGGTCGGCGCCTCAAGGATCTCACTTATGTGGGATCTTTTTTTTCGCGATAGCAATGAGACAATGGAGTGTCTGCAACACCCTGAGCGCATTTCGTACTTCGTACGACAGTTCACGAGGTGACGAGGCGAAGACGAGTCGGAGTCCTTGTGGACGCGTGCTTCGAAGCCTACGGCTTCTCAGCATCCACGACATGCTGCGCATGTCGCGGACCAATTCACCAGTTCGAATCTGGTCGGCGCCTCAAGGATCTCACTTATGTGGGATTTTTTTTGCACGATGGCAATGAGCCAATGGCATGTCTGTAACTATAATACCCCCATATTTTCTGCATTCACGTCGAACTATATATTATCGATATTCAGAAAGCTTTTTCATGGATTATTGAAGGTAAATTGCGTATGGATATGCCCGTATTCGGGCGACCGGTGGATAGACAACGTGAGCATCCTTTGTTAAAATAGCTGCACTGTGGTATGCGAGGATAGATGATGACAGAAGACAGGATAGCAGCAGCAAGAAGCGATGATCAGGAGTTTAACCGCCTGGTGGAGGATTATAGGCGGTTTATTTTTGCGTGTGCATATAAGGCATTGAATCGTTATATAACCACGGATGATGATGAGTGGTCAATAGCACTTATAGCCTTTCACGAGGCTGTGAAGAGCTATGACGAGGATAAGGGAGAGTTCAGAACATTTGCGGGTGTTGTCATAAGAAGAAGATTGCTCGACTATGTGAGGTCTCAGAGAAAGTATAAGCATGAGACACCGGTCGAGAGTATGGATGGGAATATAGAGGATGACGAGGATGCGGATCCGACAGAGCTTGAGGTACTGAGAAGAACCGCTGAGGAAACCGGTAATATACCCGGTCAAAATGCTGTGAAGGATGAGATAGACGCCATCCAGGGGGTAATTCAGAAATATGGATTTTCATTTTCGGAATTAGCTGAGGCGTCACCGAAGTCGATAAAAACGAAGCAAATATGCAGAATAGCCGTGAGATGCATTCTACAAAACGAAGATATATACGAGCAGATGCATAGCTCATGCAGGCTGCCTGTTAAGGAAATACAGAAGCATGCGAAGATAAGCCGGAAGTTTATAGATAAGTTCAGGAGATACATAGTAGCGGTGTCTGAAATCCTGCATGGCGATTACCCTCAGCTGGCAGAGTATCTTAGATTTATCACTGAAGAAAAAGAGGACATGCTCAATTTTAGGAAAGGAGGAGAAAACCTATGAAGGCAGTTGTTATGGAAACAGAAAATAAAGTAGCTGTTGTTTTGACTGAGAACGGAACATTTGAAAAGATAAATCGTAGCTGTCTTGTAGGCGATACTCTCGAAGTAGGTCCGGATGATTTTGTAACTGACAACACAGACCACAGGACGGGAAGGTGGATACCTTATGTCATAGCAGCGGTACTACTTATTGGACTGATATCGGCTGGTGTATACAGTAGGGTATTTAAGACATATACATATGTTACCTATGATGCAAAGCTCTCATATGAGCTTAATCAGAACAACGAGGTTATACGGGTATATGCTGTCTCTGAAGAGTCAGTGAGCATAGTGGAGTCACTAAATAACGAAGGTGTTCGTGGCAGCAGTATATCTGAGGCACTTGTAAGGACTGATGAGCTGCTGACAGATGATAGTACAGGTGATGCAGCTGTAGTGACGGTAACAACTGATGACGAGGAGAGAGAAAGGAAAGTAGTAAGAGAGATAGAGACAGCAGATATAAATGTCTATGTAGTAACGGGAAACGATGATATAACCGAGGAAGAGTCGGAGGATGATACTACAGAGACAGATAGTAGTGACGTCGATGAAGCTGCAGTAAGTCCTGTAAATAGTACGCAGGACCACCGTGAGGAGAGCGGTATACCGGAACCCGGTGACAGTAGTGAAGTACAGGATATCGGCGGAGTACAGGACAGCCCTAAGAGTACTCAGGACACCAAGCAGGAGATAGAGAGCAAGGAGTTAACTGACCTACCCGGTGATAATTCGCAGGCAGATGATGTGACAAGCGAGGTGGGTTCGGAAAGCGGAGTGTCACAGGATGCAGTAAGTCCGAATGGTGGAGTGCCACAGGATACAGTAGGCCCGAAGGGTGGTGTATCACAGGATGATGAGGGCACAGTGCAGCAGACAGAAGAGACTGACTTAGATAGAGACGCCGGATTTACAGAGGATACTGAGGATATGGAGGCAACTCCTGAGGACATAATGCATGGAGAGGATATAGACCGTGCCACGGAAACGGATGGTCTGATGACAGAGGAACCGGAGGAGTGTCATGAGGAGCTCCTGAGAGGAGATACTGTCCCTGTTGCAACAGCAACTGATGCAAATTAAGATTTAACGGGATATTCATTTATGATAGAATGGCGTGAGTGGAGGTAGAGCTATGATTACTGAAAAGGCTTACGCAAAGATTAATCTCGGACTTGATATCGTCGGCAGACGTGATGACGGATATCATCTTGTCAGAATGCTGATGCAGAGTATAGATTTGTATGATGTGATCTCTATGGAGCCTACGGAGGAGCAGGGTATCATCCTGGATGACAGCTCAGATATTCCTATGACTGAGAATCTCATATATAAGGCAGCAAGGCTTATGTATGACATATATGGAGTCAGGATAGGCTCCGGTCTCAGGATAAGCTATGAGAAGCATATCCCTATGGCAGCGGGCATGGCCGGAGGAAGCAGTGATGCTGCGGCAGTGCTGCGAGGTATGAACCGACTTTTCAATCTGAATCTATCCAACGAAAGAATTGCAGAGCTGGGAGTTATGATAGGAGCTGACGTCCCCTACTGTATATATGGTGGTACGGCACTCTCCGAGGGAATCGGCGAGGTACTGACACAGCTGCCTGACCTTCCGGAAACAGTTATCCTCGTTGCTAAGCCACCCATACAGGTTTCAACCCCTGAAGCATACAGAGACTATGACAGTCTGAAAGCTGTACCGCATCCTGATATAGACGAGCAGGTAGATGCGATATATGAGTACATGACAGGTATAAGCTCCGTCGACAGATCTCAGTCGGACAAGGCAGCGGCATGTATATCGCGTATTGCTGCTTCGCAGGGTAATGTCCTCGAGTTTGTCACAGAGCCGAAGCACTATCAGATTACAGAGCTAAAGCAATGCATGACCGACAGCGGTGCATTAGGTGCCATGATGTCGGGAAGCGGGCCAACGGTTTTCGGTATATTTACAGCTATGGATAAGGCAGAGATAGCTGCAGAAAGGATAAGAGCTGCTTTTGGCGAAGAGTACTTCGTAAAGGTGACCAAAACGATAGGACAGACAAAATGAAGCAACTAAGGATGATACTTATTATAGTCGTTACGGTTCTGATATGTGGAGTAATCATATATTTCTGTGGCAGTACGGAAACAGAGGATGTATCCGAGCCTGTGTTTATAACGGAGTCGGTTCAAAGCCAAGTTAAAGCTACGGATAAGGATGACGATAAGCAAATTGCAACAGAAACTGATGCCGGTATAGCAGCTACAACAGTAACAGATGCAGAGCTTCAAGAAGCAACCGAGGAGGAATTTTCATTCGATATAGAGATGACATTTGTAGGAGATTGCCTCATGGCATCGAACTATAACGATACCTCGCAGGAGTCACTGCTCGGATACGCTGCAAGCTATCCGGACACGTATTTTTTCGAGAAGGTTATACAGTACTTTGATGATGACCTGACAGTGGCAAACTGTGAAAATGTATTCTCTGACAGAGACCTGACCAGACGTGACAAGGGAACAAACAATGCTACAACTGAAGCTACTACTCAGGTAGGAACAGACACGGACGCAGAGGAGGAACCGGTTATAGAGCAGTACTGGTTCAAGGCTCCGACAGCATTTGCAAGTGTATTTACGGATAACTCCATCGAGGCAGTTACGATAGATAACAATCACACCTATGATTACGGCTACGAGGGACTTATGGATACTCAGGCAGCTCTCGATGCAGCAGGTGTGATGTGGGGATATAGGGATAAGATACTGTACTATGAGAAGGAGGGCTATACGGTAGCTATCATTTGCTGTTCGTTTTATAGTCAGCCGGAAGCAGAGATATATAAGACATATATCCAGACAGCATCCGAAAGTTCGGATTTTCAGATAGTGTACTTCCATGGAGGTACAGAGGCTATCGAGCAGCCGGAGGACTGGAAGATAGCGGCGTGTCACGGACTTGTTGACGCGGGGGCGGATCTCGTGATAGGTGCACATCCGCATGTCCTTCAGTATAGAGAGAACTATAACGGCGTGGATATAGTATACTCGCTGGGTAACTTCTGCTTCGGCGGAAACAATCATCCGAGAATCAACAGAACTATAATATATAAGTACACACTGCATATCGGCGGCAGTGAGGATGAGCCGGTACTCGAGGACAAAACTGAGGAAATGATACCATGCTATGTGTACACAGGTGACAGAAATAACTGGCAGCCGGCACCTATAGAGGACGAGGAGCTGGCAGCGAAGGTGATAGCTTTTATGAACGGAGAGATATCATCGCTGCAGTAGTGTAGGATACAGCTTTGAATATAGCTCGAAGGAGTTTAAGGTTAGGACAGGTATAGATATGAGTAAAGGTATATTTATAACCATGGAGGGAGCAGACGGCTCCGGTAAGAGTACGCAGATAGAGCTGCTGCGAGAGCATCTCGAGAGTACAGGACGGGATGTGATAATCACGAGAGAACCCGGAGGCACAGAGATAAGTGAGGCTATAAGAGGTATAATCCTAAACAAGGACTATACAGAGATGTCACCTGTTACGGAAATGCTGCTCTATGCATCGGCCAGAGCTCAGCTTATAAGTGATGTTATAGCACCGGCTATAGATGCCGGTAAGGCTGTTATCAGTGATAGATTTATAGACTCATCTCTTGTATATCAGGGTATGGCGAGAGGACTCGGAGTAGATAAGGTATATCAGATAAATGAACAGGCGATACAGGGATATATGCCGGATGTTACATTTCTGCTGGACTTGGATGCTGATGAGGGTATAAGACGTAAGAAGGGGCAGAAGGAACTGGACCGTATGGAGCTCGAGGGAAGCGACTTTCATCGTAAGGTGGCGGAGGGCTACAGAGGCCTGGCAGTTAAGTTTCCCGACAGGATAACTGTAGTTAATGCGGCACTTCCGATAGATGATATAAGCCGCAGGATAATCGGAAGAGTGGACGAACTACTCGGAGTTAAGTAGAGCAGAGGTCGATATAAGACGGTACATTGGTTTAAGACGGTAGGGTGCCGGTTTTGATTATTGATATAAGATGTGATACAATTTCAAGTAATATTTTACCAGAGGTAAATGCTTATGAAATTCAGTGAAATCATAGGACATGAGGATATAATAAGTCACTTCCGCAGCTCCATAGAGACGGGAAGGGTGGCACATGCTTATATAATCGGCGGCGATGAGAACAGCGGCAGATCGACACTTGCGTACTGCTTTGCGAAGGCTCTGCAGTGTGAGAAGGGCGGATCGGAGTCATGTGATGAGTGTAAGTCCTGTCACCAGGCGGAGACACATAATCACCCCGACATAATATTTGTCGAGAAGGGTGAGGATGACAGCGTGATGTCCATAGAGACTATACGTGAGCAGGTGGTAAGCAGCATCCAGATAAAGCCCTACAGCAGCAAATATAAGATATATATCATCGAGGACGGAGAGAAGATGACCGTAGAGGCCGAGAACGCACTCCTCAAGACCATCGAGGAGCCGCCGGAGTATGGTATCATCATAATCATCACAACGAATCCTGAGAAGCTGCTGCCGACGATAAGGTCGAGATGTATAACCGTTATGACTCATCCTGTAAAGGAGAGAGATATACATGACTATCTGACCACGACCTATGATATAAGTGAGAAGAGAGCAAACTTTGCAGTGGAGTATGCTCAGGGCAATCTGGGCAAGGCCATACTGATAGCAACTAACGAGGACTACGGTCAGCTGGTACAGTCAGTGGTAGAGCTGGAAACGAATATATTTGATATGAATGCCGAGGATATAGAGGCGGCTATAAAGGCATGCACACAGCATAAGCTCAGTATAAGTGACTATCTGGATCTTATGATGATGTGGTACAGAGATATATTGATAATCAAGGTGACGGGAAATCCGGACAGGGTTATATATAAGGAGCAGTATCTCACCATCAGAGAGCAGGCTAAGTATCTGTCATTTAACGAGCTTGAGGCGAAGGCGCAGGCTATTGAAAACGCAAAGAAGCGTATAGAAGCAAATGCAAATATGGAGGACATAATGAGACTGCTCATTATGACACTTAGGGAGAAATAGAAGCAGATTATGAAGGAAGTTATAGGTGTTCGGTTCAGATCGAACGGAAAGATATATTATTTTGATCCCCTTGATTATGATGTTAATAAGGGTGATGCTGTTATAGTTGAGACAGCAAAGGGAACAGAGTACGGTAAGTGTGTTCTGGGTAAGCGCGAGATAACTGATGACGAGCATATAAAGGAGCTGCGTGCTATCAAGAGGCTTGCCACAGAGGAGGATACAGCTAAGTACGAGGAGTATAAGGGCAGATCCTCAGAGGCATTTAAGAGATGTAAGGTTAAGATAAGAGAGCACGGACTTGATATGAAGCTTATAGCTGCCGAGTATAACTACGACGGAAGTAAGCTGGTATTTTACTTTACGGCAGATGGCAGGGTTGATTTCCGTAACCTGGTAAAGGACCTGGCTGCTATGTTCAAGGCAAGGATAGAGCTGAGACAGGTTGGTGTAAGAGATGAGTCCAGACTCCTGGGAGGCATCGGCAGCTGCGGTCGCGAGCTGTGCTGCCACTCATATCTCTCCGACTTTGTACCGGTATCTATAAAGATGGCTAAGGAGCAGGGACTGTCGCTTAATCCAACTAAGATATCCGGTGTGTGCGGCAGACTTATGTGCTGCCTCAATCACGAGGAGGAAACCTATGAGTATCTGAACGCACAGCTGCCCTCAGTCGGAGACCATGTTGTTACGAGAGACGGCATGGAGGGACAGGTTATCATGGTAAATGTTCTGAGGAGCATGATAAGAATCCTGGTAACTGATGAGAATGACAATAAAGAAGCATTTGATGTGAGAGCTGATGAGCTTGCAAAGAACGACGGCAAGAGAAGCTTCATGGATAAGTATATAGCGGGTGCTGATGCTTCTAACGAGGAAAAGCAGCCTCGTAAGAAAAAGAAGAAGTATAGTGATGCTTCCGATGATGAGAGTCATGGCAGTGCAGGAGACAGGGCTGGTAAAAAGTCCGGAGGTCACAGCGGTGACAGGAAGCAGGACACAAAGCGTAGTGACAAGAAACGCGAGGATGCCGGAAGTCATAGCAGCGATAGGAAGCGAGATGGCGCAGAAAATCGCAGTGGTGACAGGAAGCGAGATAGCATAGAAAATCGTAGCAGCGATAAGAAGCGAGATGGCGCAGAAAATCGCAGTGGCGATAAGAAGCGAGATGGCGCAGAAAATCGCAGTGGCGATAAGAAGCGAGATGGTGCAGATCGTCGCAGTGGTGATAAGAAGCGAGATGGTGCAGATCGTCGAAGCGGTGATAAGAAGCATGAAGGCGACAGGAAACGTCAGGGAGGCGACAGAAAGCGAACTGATAATCATGGCGGTGACAGGAAGCCGGAGAGTAGTGACAAAAGCAATCACCATGATAGGAGTCGTGACGGCGGCAACAAGAAGTATGACGGTAATAAGAAGGGTGACAGCGATAAAAAGACCAGTGGAGAGTCATGACCTACGTTAAAGATGGTGAAAGAATAGATGATTTAGAGATAAATGGGTTCCGTATTATACAGAACCCTTTATTTTTCTGCTTCGGACAGGATAGTGTGCTGCTGTCTGACTTCGCAACGGTCAGAAAAGGATCAAGATGTGTAGATCTGGGAACGGGAACGGGCATCATACCGCTTCTCATGGCAGCAAAGTGTAAGGGTGCTGACTGGACCGGACTCGAGCTGCAGGAGGAGGTTGCTGAAATGGCAGCAAGGTCAGTACAGATGAATAAGGCAGAGGATGTATGTCATATAGAGGTCGGAGATATACGCTGTATACCTAAGGAGTGGAGAGGAGCATACGATACAGTTACCTGTAATCCGCCGTATGTGAGACGCGACAGTGGTCTGAAGAATATAAGCGAGACGAAGCTGATATCCAGATACGAGGTAACAGTTACGCTTCGAGAGGTGGTTGAGGCAGCAGCGTACATCCTGAAGGACAAGGGAAATCTTGCCATGATTCACAGACCGCAGAGACTGACCGAGATTATGGAGGAGTGTACGAGTCACGGACTTGAGGTAAAGAGACTCAGACTTGTACAGCCGTATATAGATAAGGAGCCAAATATGGTGATGATCGAGGCAGTGAAGGGCGGAGGAAGAGAGACCAGAGTCTTGCCGACACTTATAATCTATAACAAGGACGGAAGTTATACTGAAGAGGTGCTTAAAATCTACGGAAAGTGTAGTTAGAGCCATATTAGACAGAACTATATATGAAAGAGTTTTGTGATGATAAACGGTAGGTAGAGTGGGTATGGAAAGAGGAATATTATATCTGGTGGCAACACCCATAGGTAACCTGGATGATATGACAATCAGGGCAGTTCAGACCCTGAAGGATGTGGATATCATAGCGGCGGAGGATACAAGAAACTCCATAAAGCTGCTGAATCATTTTGAGATAAAAACACCTATGACAAGCTATCATGAGTTTAACAGATATGATAAGGCAGAGTATCTGACGGAGCAGCTGCTGATGGGAAAATCAGTGGCTGTTATAACAGATGCCGGCACACCGGGTATATCAGATCCGGGTGAAGTACTTGTGGATAAGTGTATCGAGCTGGGAATAAGGGTAGTACCGGTACCGGGCGCGGTGGCCGCTGTAAATGCTCTCATCTCATCGGGACAGCCAACGAGGAGATTCTGCTTCGAAGCATTTCTGCCGAGAGATAAGAAGGAGAGATTGGAGGTACTCGAGGAGCTAAGGGATGAGACACGTACTATCGTGCTGTACGAGGCACCTCACAGACTGAAGAAGACTCTGGCTGAGCTAAGCAGTGTTCTGGGCACGGATAGGAGCATGAGTATATGCAGAGAACTCACTAAGAGGCATGAAACCGTAGAGAGAAGAACCATAGGCGACTTCCTGGAGCGCTACGAAACAGAGGAGCCGCGTGGGGAGTACGTGCTCGTAATACATGGTCTCGATATGAGCGAGAAGAAGCAGCGGCAGGAGAGCAGATGGCAGGAAATGTCTATAGAGGAGCACCTGCAGATGTATATAGATGAAGGACTGGAGCGAAATGATGCCATGAAGGCAGTAGCCCGGGACAGAGGTATATCTAAGAGAGAGGTATATCAGCAGACAATGAGACACTGATTGTTGGAAATGTACCACACATTAATGCAAATAATTGTCGCTTGATTTAGAGAGATAGCTCTGATACAGTACAGTTCAGAGAACACACATCGAGGTCAGACGGAGCACACCGACCCGACGGACCGTATGACCATCAACCTATGTGTATGCTAGAGCGGAGGATCTGTGATGTGACATGCATGACAGATTATACCGTAGGGCTTCAATATATCACAGCAGCACCCTATATTGCATACCGGGGATAGAAGGATGTGGTCTATGAAACATACAGCTTTTTAGGAGCGGTGTATTTATAGAGCTATGTTGGTGCAATATGGTCAAATATTAAAACTATAACTGAGGCAAAGGACATCCTGCAGGACATCTAAACAGGTTATGTATGCATGATGTGATGCACCGACCGGCTTACAGCAAGAGAAACCGCATAAGTGATTAAAAGTGAAGGTTAACGGCCGGGCAGGGTTTCCTGCCCGGTTTGTTTAAAAGGAAGTGGGTTCATCGGCAATCGCACGAAAAAAGAAACCGCCTATTTCAGCGGTTTCTTAAAGCTTGGATCCAATCTAAATATAAATAAGGACTACTCCTCGCTGATTGCACCTACGGGGCATCCGCCTGCGCATGTACCGCATGAGATGCAAGAATCAGCATCGATTACGTACTGTCCGTCTCCCTCTGAGATAGCACTTACGGGGCAGTTGCCTGCGCATGTACCACAAGAGATGCAAGAATCACTAATTACATATGCCATGATTGTTACCTCCTTAAGTATTTTACACTACTATGGGGTGAGTATACATCGGCGGGTAAGGGTTAGACAAGGCAAACATTTATTTACTGTTTATACCTTGGTAACACTGATATAATCATAGTACAAACATAGGAGACTCATTACCCGGAATCGTTTAGGCTTTACGAAATTTGAAATTATGGTATCATAGGAGAAAACCTTTTAAACTCTATAAAAACTTTAAAAACACTAAAAACACTAAAAACACTAAAAACACTAAAAACACTAAAAACACTAAAAACACTAATAGAAAGGAAATCGTATTGAAGTTTGAAAGAATAGGAAAAAATAAGATAAAGTGTGTTATCGACAAGGAGGAACTGGATTACCGGGATATAAAGGTAAGCGATCTCACGGATTATACCGATAAGGCAAAGAGGTTTTTTTCGGAAATTCTCGATGAGGCCGGAGTGATGTTCAATCTCTCGGGTGAAAATGTTCCTATGTCCATAAATATGGTTGCCACGAAGCTCGGTAAGCTTGAGGTTGTAGTAACCAGGCTGACACCTGATTCTGATGATGCTTCAGATGATGAATACGAAGAGGAGGAGGCAGAAAGCACTCCGTCTGCGTGGATGGACATGTTGAAGAAGAAGGATACGGTGACTGATGAGAAGAAGGCACTTGTATATGTCTTTGGCAGCTTTGAGAATCTTGTAACCTGTGCGAAGCTTGTGGAGCCGCTGTACCACGGAGATAACTCACTGTACAGGAACCCTGCAAATAACAGGTACTATCTGGTAATGCAGCAGAACCTGAACTCTGACTATGAGATGCATCAGGTAAAGAGTCAGATGAGCGAGTTTTCAATCAAGCCTGAATATACGGCAGGTGAGGAGTATATGGCAGAGCACTATGTCCTTATAGTAAAAGACGAAGCTATACAGAGACTTGTTGAGCTATAGAATATGGTAGTCAGATAGTCTCTTGAATATAACGACAATCAAAAAATCAGTCCTTCGTTTGAAGGACTGATTTTTTTGTGCGATAGCAATGAGCTGAGCGGTCTTGAAGAGCTTCCGTTAGCTTAATCTACGCCAGAACCTCATCAACTATCTTATCAGCGGTGATACCGAAGTAGTCGAAGAGTTGCTCTCCGGGACCGGATGCACCGAAGGTTGTCATACCGATATTCTTAGAAGCATACTTAGCCCAGCCAAAGGTTGATGCTGCCTCAACAGATACTCTGTTAGTAACAGCAGCAGGAAGGATGCTCTCCTTATAGTCATCTGACTGCTCGTCAAAGAGTGTCATGCAGGGCATGCTTACGACTCTTGCATCTACGCCCTTATCCTTAAGTGTCTTCTGAGCTTCGATGGATATACCGACCTCTGAGCCCGTAGCGATGATGATAGCATCAGGAGTAGCCTTCTCGGAATCCGAAACTATATATGCACCGCGGAGAGCTTTGTCATCAGAGCCTGCAAGCTGCGGCAGATTCTGTCTGGAAAGCACGATGGCCGAAGGTGTTCTGTCGCTGAGAAGAGCATACTTCCAAGCCATAAGTGTCTCGGTATAGTCAGCAGGTCTGAATACATGCAGACCGGGAGTTGCTCTCAGCATAGTGAGCTGCTCGATGGGCTCATGTGTGGGACCGTCCTCACCGACACCGATGCTGTCATGTGTAAGCACATAGATAGTAGGGATCTGCATCAGAGCCGAAAGCCTGGTCATGGGCTTCAGGAAATCACTGAATACGAAGAAGGTTGAAACAAAGGGCTTCAGACCGCCGTGAAGAGCGATACCGTTTCCGATGCCGGCCATGGCATTTTCACGGACACCGAAATGCATGTTTCTGCCCTCGGGTGTCTCTGCGGAGAAGTCACCTGCGTCCTTCATATATGTCTTAGTAGAAGGTGAGAGGTCAGCTGAACCGCCGAAGAGTGCGGGGATGCCGTCCTTAACCTTATTTATAATCTCACCGGAAATATTACGTGTAGCCATAGCCTTCTCGGGCTTGTAGCTCTCATCTACAAGAGCCTTGAACTGCTCGTCAGTAACTGAACTGTGGTATGTGTCCCAGAGCTCCTTTAGCTCGGGATATGCAGCAGAGTAGTCGCTGAAGAGCTTCTGCCACTCGTCGTAAGCCGGCTTCTTTGATTCAACGATGGATGCATAGTTTGCATATACCTCGTCGGGAACTGCAAATGCTTCCTCAAGAGGCCAGCCGATATTGGCTCTGAGTGCTGCTACATTATCAACACCGAGGGGCTCGCCATGAGCTGCAGACGTGCCTTCCTTTGCAGGACAGCCTGCACCGATCTTTGTCTTAATCTCGATAAGTGAAGGATGCTCTGTATCAGCCTTAGCCTGCTCAATAGCAGCGGCGATAGCATCGATATCCTCACCGTCATCAACAGTAAGCGTCTGGAACCCGAAGGCTCTGAAGCGCTCTTGAACATTTTCGCGGAATGCGATACTTGTATTTCCCTCTATGGAAATGTTATTTGAATCGTAAAGTACAATCAACTTTGAAAGACCAAGTGTTCCGGCAAGTGACATAGACTCTGATGAGATACCCTCCATCATGCAGCCGTCACCAGCGATTACATATGTATAGTGATCAACTATATTGTAGCCATCGCGGTTAAATGTAGCTGCAAGGTGCTTCTCTGCGATTGCCATACCAGTTGCCATGGCAAGTCCAGCGCCGAGGGGGCCGGTTGTAGCCTCGACTCCGCGGGTATGTCTGTACTCGGGATGACCGGGTGTAAGGGACCCGAGCTGACGGAAGCCCTTCAGGTCATCTACTGTCAGACCGTAGCCGAAGAGGTGAAGCAGGCTGTATAGAAGCATAGAGCCGTGTCCGCCGGAGAGGACGAAACGATCCCTGTCCGGCCACTCTGTGTCGTCAGGGTTGAGCTTCATAAATTTGCTCCACAGTGTGTAAGCCATAGGTGCGCTTCCGAGCGGAAGTCCGGGATGACCGGAGTTTGCCTTCTGGATTGCATCTGCGGAGAGTATCTTGATTGCATTGATAGATAGATTATCGATTTCCGTACGCATGTAGATCTCCTTTCGTGTGTCATGACTTTTGTGTCATGAGATGTTTTTAGATTTCACTTTGAGGATATACTATGCAGGAATTCTGAAACCATCCTGAGAATTAACAGGTGTTTCAATTAATCTCAGAAGGATTCAAAATACCTGTGGAGTAATCCTTGATTAGTTCTCTATGAGATTAACTCTCCTGATATGGCGCTCCTCCTCAGAGAAGGGAGTACTGATAAATGTATCGACTATATCAAGTGCGAGATTTTCACCGGTAACAAGTGCTCCGAGGCACAGTACGTTGGCGTTGTTATGAAGCTTGGTCATCTTTGCCGAGTAGGACTCGTGACAAAGCGCTGCGCGAACGCCCGGTACTTTGTTGGCAGCCATGGACATGCCGATACCCGTACTGCATATAAGTATACCGAGGTCCGACGAGCCATCAGCAACATCTGCGCCGACAGCCTTTGCAAATACCGGATAGTCACAGGAGGATGTATCATAGCAGCCTCTGTCCGTAACCGTTATACCTGCCTCCTCGAGATGTGCGATGATACTTGACTTCAGAGCGAAGCCGCCGTGATCACTGCCTATAGATATCTTAGAAACATTTTCGTTTAGCTTACTCATGCTTATAACCTTTCTTACTTATACTCCGATTATACGATGTCCGGCCGCACGTATCAGTCTGTTCATGATAGCGCCTCCGAGACGTGTGTTTTTGTAGCTTTCACAGTATATCACATCGGCACCGAGCTCGTCACATTTTCTTAGGGCGTCATAGAGGTTTGCAGCTATCTCGTCGCTGTCGATGGTCTGCCCCAGATATATCTGAGTTTTGCAGCTGTAGAGCTGTGCGCGGTCCCTTGTGGTAATTACGGCGGTGCGATGTCCTGCTGCAGCTGCTTCGTCTGTGAGAGCATTTATCCTGTCAGCGACGCGGTCACCGGTGAGAAACCTTTCACTGTTCCTTGCAGCAGTGGTACACATATTGCCTGTAACGGAAGCATCACCGGGAGTATCACTGACTGTGGTAGAGACTGTGTCAGACTCCTCCACGATAGTCAGCCTGCCCTTCGGAGCATAGTGAGTGTACTTCATGCCCGGAGCCTTCGGATGCTCGCCTGCTGTCATGTGCGGGTCTGTCTCCACCTCGCCGAGCAGGTCACGCAGCATAGCCTCTGTTATATAGCCGGGGCGAAGTATGGTGGGTGTGTCAGAGGTAAGGTCTATGATGGTCGACTCAATACCGATACCGACGGGACCTCCGTCAAGTATCATATCGATGCGGCCGTTCATATCCTCGATTACATGCTCGGCGCGAGTAGGTGACGGTCTGCCGGACAGATTTGCACTGGGGGCTGCGATATATACGCCGCTTTCTCTAATCAGCCTCTGTGCATCCGGGTGGGACGGAAATCTCACTGCAACAGTACCGAGACCGCCGGTTGTCTCGTCCGGTACGCACGCCCTCTTCCTAAATATAAGCGTCATGGGACCCGGCCAGTAAGCATCCATAAGTGTATGGGCAACCGCGGGTACCTCAAGCGCCAGTTCATCTATTGCCGATATATCTGCTATATGTACGATAAGCGGATTATCCGAGGGTCGTCCCTTTGCAGCGTAGATACGCTCTGATGCATCAGCCCTCAGAGCATCACCGCCCAGACCATAGACCGTTTCTGTCGGAAATGCAACAAGACCGCCCAGACGCAGTATCTCGGCAGCCTTATCAAATGCACCCTCATCGGAGGTTTTCATTATTACTGTACTTAGTTCGTTCATGGTAACTCTCGTATTTTTAAATGTTCTTACTTGTCACTTTCATGCAGCTGCTTGATTTAGCAGCATTATGCCGGCACCTCGTAAGCATAGCAGCCATCACCGGCAGAAAGCATCTTAGTATCGGATTTCAGCTGACACAGGCACGTTAGTCCTGCGACATAGTGCCTGATAGTACCTTTGCCAGTACCTCGTCGTGTGCGGCACGTTCAAAGTTATCCTCAAGAGCTGACAGCTCTACATCCCGACCGTACTTGTGACTGAGAGCCGTCGAGAGCAGCAGATCGGTAAGCTCCGGGTTCTTCGGAAGCACGGGACCGTGGCTGTAGGTTCCGTAAACGTTCCTATAGTGAACGCCCTCAGTCTTATCCTCGCCGTTGTTGCCGTAGCCGCTGAGTACCGCACCAAGCGGCGCTACACCCTCACCGAGGTAAGTTCTGCCGCTATGGTTCTCGAAGCCGACGATATCTATAGCCCTGCCGTCCTTTGTCGTATGTCTGTAGGCATAGTTTCCTATCATACGGACATCGGCACCGACTGTATAGAAGTCAATGGCACCGAGAAACTCACACTTCACGTGATCCTTTGTCTCGTAGTAGTGACCGAGCATCTGGTAGCCTCCGCATATCGCGAGAAATGTTTTCCCATCCTCGATGGCACGTTTTATCTCGTCTCCGCGACCGGACTTAAGGTCCTGCAGCAGCACCTCCTGTTCGAAGTCCTGACCGCCGCCGATGAAGAAGAGGTCGTAGTCAGCGAAGGACTCCTTCGAGCCAATCTTTGCCTCTGCTACCTCACAGTCTATTCCTCTCCATAGGAGCCTGTTTCTGAGACACTGTATGTTGCCGCGGTCTCCATAGAGGTTCAGTACCTCAGGGTATAGGTGGCATATTTTAAGTGACATATCTGACATAGTTACTTCTGCTCCTTCCAGAACTCCCTCTTGCCGGTCAGAGCACTGAGCTCGGCTCTGAGAGCCAGCATAGATGTATAGTTTGGCAGCATAAATACCGGATATGGTGACTTACTGACAGCATCTATCAGAGAAGCATTATCAGACATAAGAGTTATCTGCGATTCCGGTACTCCTGCGTACTTGAGTCTCAGCTGCATATCGGTTGCACGGATGCCTGACACATATATCTGCTTACAGTGAGTATCTGCGGCGAGACGCTCGTACTCAGCATCCCATATCCACGATATATCGTGACCATCAGCTATCTTATCATTCAGACAAAATACCGCGGTATAGTCTGTACCTACACCTGTTATATATGTAAGTGCCTGGTTGCAGCCTGCGGGATTCTTCACGAGTATCATCTGCATGGCCACACCGTTATACTCGAAGGTCTCCATCCTTCCGAAGGTAGAGTGCGCGTTAGCAATAGTAGTAAGCAGCGTCTCAGAGCTATAGCCTGCGGCAAGATATGCCGACAGAGCGGCGATACCGTTATATACATTATAGAGAGCGGGCAGACCGATAGTTGCATCCATGGTGCCGTCCTCCGACAGCCCGGATGCTATATATGAATCGGTGTACTCCGGCGTAAATGCAAGACGAACTCCGGTTCCGCTCATACCTGAGCCGGTAATGGCACGTACATCAACATCCGGTGTATGACGCATATAGCCGCACTTCGGACATACGAAGCCACCGAGATGAGCATACGTGTGAAATGTATAGTCGTACTTCTCTCCGCAGTTTATACAGTATCTTGCGTCTGACGGTGCGTCCTCGTCCACATTATCGGACGGAACAGAGATACCGTAGTACATAACTCTGTTTGGTACGTCACGGCTTAGCGAAGACGTAAGAGAGCAGTCGGCATTCAAACAAAGAGTTGTATCCGGCACAAGCTTCACTCCCGCACGGATAGCATCAAGAGTGTGCATGACCTCGCCGTAGCGGTCAAGCTGGTCACGGAAGAGATTAGTGACAACGATAACGCGGGGACGGATCAGCGGTACTACGTGACGCAGTGCACCCTCATCACACTCGATGACACAGTACTTCTTCTTAAGTCTGCCGGACAGAGCTGCATTTGATGCGAACTCGGCAGTTATGCCTGTCAGTAGGTTCGCTCCCGATACATTTGACAGGACATCGTATCCTACTGCCGACAGCGCGTCGCGGAGCATACCGCAGGTAGTGGTCTTGCCGTTGGTACCGGTTACAACTATAACCTCGGCATCCCTCGACAGCACCTCAAGTATCCCGCGGTCAAAGAAAAGAGCGGCGCGACCTGGTAAGGTCGTACCACCGCGATGCAGTAATCTCAGTATGCTGCGGGTAAGCCTGCAGGAGGCTACCGCCATAAATGTTTTAATCGAATTATGCTTACTCATGTGTGTAAGATTACCACAGTGGTGGGGCGTTCGCAAGAGCAAGAAAAGGGCTGAGAGATGGCTTTTTCGTTGATTGAGAGGGGAATTCAGTATATAATGTAAAGTCAGTGCCGTGTTGTGCGGGGATGCGTATCCATTTGAATATGTAGATATGCGAGGTTATATACTGAGGTTTATAAGAGTGTCAGTACACACGGAGAGAAACGCCTCAGCGATATACCATCCGCTATATATGGAATGGGTTTGTCATGACATATGGCGGGAAAAACATACATGAAAGAGGATTAGTAAGTGAGACCGGATATAGTATACGAAGATGAATATCTGATAGCATGCTGCAAGCCGTACGGAGTCCCATCTCAGCCGGACCGCTCCGGTGAGGAGGACATGCTCAGCATGGTTAAGAACTACCTGTTTGATAACTCGGACATCGATGAGGAGCCATATCTGGCGGTTATAAACCGTCTGGACAGACCTGTCGGCGGCATCATCCTGTTTGCAAAGGATGAGAGGACGGCGGCGGCAATGAGCGATCTGCTGCAGGACGGCAAGGTATCGAAGTTCTATCAGGCAGTGCTGACAGGCCTCATGGATGAGCCGGAGGGTGAGTTTACCGACTGGCTGATGCATGATAAGAAGACAAATGTAACGAAGGTCGTAAAGGAAGGTACCAGAGGAGCCAAGAGGGCACGCCTTTCGTATGAGGTACTCGATGAGCTCGATACGGATGAGGGTGATATAAGCTATGTGCTTATCGAACTGCATACAGGGCGCCATCACCAGATAAGATGCCAGATGGCGGCTCATGGTGCGGGTATCTACGGAGACCTGAAGTATAATCCCGTATACAAGGGAAAGACAAGCTATAAGACACCGGGAACCGCCAGGATGGGCAAGCCAAAGTCCAGATCAAAATCCGGTAAATTCGGAAAGTCCGGCCCGGTGAATGCCGGAAGGTCAGGTAAAAAACAAGTGATAGGTCTTTTCTCCACAAAGATGGAGTTTACGCACCCGGTAACCGGAGAGCAGGTGATGCTGCACAGAGAGCCGGAGGGCGGTGCATTTGATATAGTGGATCAGATGGATTTTTAAAAGAGATTTTAGAAGAAAAGAAGAAATATAGAAGCGATATAGAAGGGAAAAGAGGAAACAGAAATGGCAAACGACAAGAGAAAAGTTGAACAGATAACAGATATGGAGCAGGACTTCGCGCAGTGGTATACGGATGTTGTGCTGAAGTCAGACTTGATTGGATACACAAGTGTTAAGGGATTCATGGTGCTTAAGCCTGCAGGCTATGCGATATGGGAGCTGATGCAGCAGCAGATGGACGCACGATTCAAGGAGACGGGCGTTGAAAATGTATATCTTCCGCTGCTCATCCCCGAGAGCCTGCTTCAGAAGGAGAAGGATCATGTGGAGGGCTTCGCACCCGAGGTTGCATGGGTTACACACGGTGGCTTAAATGAGCTGCAGGAGAGACTCTGTGTAAGACCTACATCAGAAACACTGTTCTGTGACTTCTATCAGAAGGACATCACCTCCTATAGAGACCTCCCTAAGGTATATAACCAGTGGTGCTCGGTCGTAAGATGGGAGAAGGAGACACGTCCTTTCCTTCGTTCGAGAGAGTTCCTGTGGCAGGAGGGACATACTGCACATGCAACGGCTGAGGAGGCTGAGGAAAGAACCATACAGATGCTTAACGTCTATGCTGAGTTTTGCAAAAATGTACTCGCAATCCCGGTAGTTAAAGGACAGAAGACCGAGAAGGAGAAATTTGCCGGAGCAGTTTCTACATATACTATCGAAGCACTTATGCATGACGGAAAGGCACTTCAGTCAGGTACAAGCCATAACTTCGGTGACGGCTTCGCGAGAGCCTTCGGCGTACAGTATATGGATAAGGAGAATCACCTGCAGTATGTACATCAGACCTCATGGGGAACAACCACGAGACTTATAGGTGCTGTAATCATGGTTCATGGTGATAATAACGGTCTCAAGCTGCCGCCCATGATAGCACCCACACAGGTTGTTATAGTACCCATCCAGCAGAAGAAGGAGGGCGTACTCGAGAAGGCAGAGGAGCTGAAGTGTGTACTCAGCAAGGTGGCAAGAGTTAAGGTGGATGATTCAGACAAGACTCCGGGCTTCAAGTTTGCGGAGTCGGAGATGAGAGGCATCCCGATTCGTATAGAGATAGGACCCCGCGATATAGAGGCAGGACAGGCTGTACTCGTAAGAAGAGATACAGGTGAGAAGCTGACGGTATCACTTGACGGAATAGATGAAACAGTAAGCAACCTTCTTGCAACTATACAGAAGGATATGTATGAGGCAGCAAAGGAGCATCTGGAGAAGCATACATTTACGGCTGTCACGTGGGACGAGTTTAAGGATACACTTGAGAACCGTCCCGGCTTTATCAAGGCTATGTGGTGCGGCGAGACAGAGTGTGAGACAGCTATAAAGGATGAAACAGGTGCTACAGCAAGGTGTATGCCGTTCGAGCAGGAGTGCCTGTCAGAGACATGTGTACACTGCGGTAAGCCTGCGAAGAAGATGGTATACTTCGGCAGGGCATACTAGGACCCGCTTGCCGTTTTGTGCGGTATATAGAGCAGGGATAATTTGGAGCTTAATTTAGTATGAAGATAAATCTCCCCGAAAATGTATCATATATCATAGACCGGCTGGAAGCAGCCGGCTATGAGGCGTATGCGGTCGGCGGGTGTGTCAGGGACAGTGTCCTCGGCAGGAAGCCCAAGGACTGGGATATAACTACGTCTGCGCGCCCCGAGGAGGTGAAGCGCCTCTTTAAGAGGACTGTCGATACGGGACTGCAGCACGGTACGGTGACTGTGCTCTGCAGGGGAGAGATAAAGGGCTTTATCGGCTATGAGGTGACGACCTTCAGGCTGGACGGTGACTACGCAGATCACAGACGTCCGGATAAGGTAGAGTACACAACGGAGCTTAGCGAAGACCTGATGCGCCGTGACTTCACCATAAATGCCATGGCCTACAGTGATAAGACGGGTATAGTGGATATATACGGTGGCATGGAGGATATCGAGCGAGGTGTCATACGGTGCGTCGGAAACCCGGATGAGAGATTCTCTGAGGATGCACTCAGGATTATGCGCGGTGTGAGATTTGCGGCGGAGCTTGGCTTTGAGATAGATGAGTCTACACGCGAGGCTATGCGTGCACATGTGACGGAGCTGATGTTTGTAAGCGCCGAGCGTATAGAGGTGGAGCTTACGAAGCTTCTCGTGTCGGCACATCCGGAGGAGATAGAGGAAGCGTATAGGCTTGGCATCACGGAGGTGATACTTCCGGAGTTTGATGTAATGATGGATACGCCCCAGAACACACCATATCATCTGTATGATGTGGGACACCATACGATAGAGGTGATGAAGGCGATTCCGCAGGATTCGGCAAATCTAAAGGTGCTTCGATACAGTGCACTGCTGCATGATACCGGCAAGCCTGATGTAAAGACAACAGACGAGTATGGTACGGATCACTTCAAGGGGCATAACGTAGTCAGTGAAAAAATCGCGGACAGGATAATGCACAGACTGAAGATGGATAACAGTACCATCGAGCAGGTTAAGAGGCTTGTGTACTGGCATGACTTCGGACTAAACGGAGATCTGACGAAGGCCGGTTTCAGGAGAGGTATGAGCAAGATGGGGATAGACTACTTTGATGACCTCATGGTGCTGAAGAAGGCGGACATGGAGGGCCAGAGTGACTACAAGATAGATGAGCGTATGGAAATACTCGAGAGCTTCCAGGAAATGTATGACGAGGTCATGGATGAGAAGCAGTGCCTTACGCTTAGGGAGCTTGCCATCGGCGGTACGGAGCTTATGAGTATAGGCGTACCGGCGGGACCTGAGATGGGGCGGATACTCCACAGACTGCTCGACGCAGTGTTAGAAAGACCTGAACTAAATGATAGTAAAACACTTCTCGATATGGCACGGGAGGCAATAGATGATTGATTATAAGTTGAAATCCAAGCTGGACAGGGCATTTGCGCTTGCAGACGAGGCAGGTGAGTCGATGCCTGAGATTAGGGAAAGAACAGGTATGACTCTTCGGGAAATTCTGAAGGCAGACCTTCTTAAGCTGTGCGGATTCCTCTTCGAGAGTGACGGCTCGACAGTCAGGGAAGAGGTTGCATATCTTAAGGATTACCTGGGAGTTGATATGGATGTGAGTCAGTTCCTGAGATTTCGCTATGATAAGTGCATGGATAAGAGCTTCATAAATACTGTACCGCAGTGCCTGATGTACTTTGCAAAGTATGACCTTACAGCTATGAAGGGCGGAGCGGTTGTTAGGAGCACGGCGAAGGAGGTTGTTGAAACCCTCAATGATTTCGGTGCCGGCTTTGTGGCTGTAAATGGTGAGAGTGTAACGGAGATAGGCAATCTGTCGAACTACTATCTCATGATGAATAAGTTTCTGAAGGAGTATGGTCTGTACTATACGCAGAAGGGCGCGACGACATTTGCAAGCGGAAGGAAGGAAGCTGCAGGGACTGCGAAATCTACAGCGGAAAGCAGTGTCGGTGCAGCCGGTTCCGGTAGCAGTGCAAAGGGAACCGAAAAGAGTGCCGAGGAGGATGAGAAAACCCTCGATGACTATATGGAGGAGCTCGATAGTCTGGTAGGCCTTAAGTCTGTTAAGCAGGACCTCACAAATCTGATAAATCTGGTGAAGGTTAGGCAGCTTCGTAAGGACAGAGGGATGAGACAGCCGGATATCACGCTGCATCTTGTATTCTCCGGTAATCCGGGAACAGGTAAGACGACTGTTGCGAGGCTTCTGGCGAAGATATATAAGTCACTTGGCGTTGTGAGTCAGGGACAGCTTATAGAGGTTGACCGTTCGAAGCTTGTGGCAGGCTTTGTCGGGCAGACAGCTGCGCAGACTGCCGAGGTGGTTGAGAGCGCAAAGGGAGGCATACTCTTTATAGATGAAGCATATACTCTGATTAAGAAGGGCGATGAGAAGGACTTTGGTCAGGAGGCAGTGGATACGCTGCTCAAGCTGATGGAGGATAACCGCGATGACCTGATAGTTATAGTTGCAGGCTATACCGACAAAATGGAGGAGTTTGTAAACTCAAATCCAGGTCTTAAGTCACGTTTTAACAAGTATATATTCTTTAATGATTATACGGGCGATGAGCTGTTTGCCATATTTAAGTCGATGTGTAAGAAGCAGGAGTACGAGCCGGACGAGGAAGCTTCGGAGTACATACATGCTTATCTCACAAGAAGAGCCAGGGCCGGCGAGGAGAACTTCGCAAACGGTCGAGAGGTACGTAACTACATAGAGAGATGTATAGAGCGTCAGGCGAGCCGTATAGTTGATATAAAGGACATCAGTGATGAGGAGCTGAGGACTCTCAGACTTGCAGATGTGACGGAGGAGACTGATAAGGGCGTGGGTAAGGCATCTGCCGATGGGGGAGCTGATGCATCTGCCAATGACCCGGGTAGCAGGACCGGGGAGGATACATCAGATGAAGCTTAGACCGTGTATAGATATACATAACGGCAAGGTGAAGCAGATAGTCGGAGGCACGCTGTCAGACGAGAGCGGTGCTGCGGAGAACTTCGTAGCTGAGAGGTCGTCGGAGTTTTATGCGAGTCTCTTTAAGAGTTATGGTATGAAGGGCGGACATATAATACTGCTGAATAAGGCGGGTACGCCGGAGTACGAAGCAGATATGGAGGCGGCTCGCAGGGCTCTTGAGGTATATCCCGGCGGCTTTATGATAGGCGGCGGGGTAACGACTGATACGGCGGAGACACTGCTCGAGCTCGGAGCAAGTCATGTGATAGTGACATCGTATGTATTTAGCGGAGGACAGCTTCACCGGGATAAGCTCGATGAGTTGGTAGAGAAGATAGGAGCAGACAGGCTTGTGCTGGACCTGTCGTGCAGGTACAGCGGTGACGGCTACTATATAGCAACAGACAGGTGGCAGTATCTTACAGATATAAAGGTGGACGAAGCACTTCTGATAAGTCTCAGCGACAGCTGCAGCGAGTACCTGATACATGCTGTTGACGTAGAGGGTAAGAGGAACGGTGTGGATGTAAGGCTGCTTCAGCTGCTGAGTGACTGGGCTGCGAGTGAGCACACGGGGCGTATCACGTATGCCGGAGGAGTTGCGGGACTCACAGATATAGACAGAATCGAGCAGATAGGAGGCGGTCGTATCGACCTGACTATCGGTAGTGCTCTCGATATATATGGCGGAGATATGGCTCTCTGCGATGTTATTAATCATATCAATCATGTGTAGTAAAGCTAAACTGTGTGTAGGTACACGGCAGTAAACTATTATATGTAAGGGTGCAGGGATGAATACAAGTGAAGTAAATGTTAATGTATCTGAAATTGATGCTGAGGCGAAAGCATTATCGGAGGGTACAGCGGGGATTGAAGCAGAAAGCATAACCGGAGATAGCGCGGAGGATAAATCCTCTCGTAAGAAGTTGCCAAAGAAAAAAAAGAAAGACGCTGATAAGGATATGAAAGCCTTTATCAGCTATAACTGGTCATGGCTTCTTGCGGTGGCGATAGCGCTTATCTTTATGGCTGTAGTCATGAAAATCATGGAGATATCGCCCTTCGGTAACAGATCATTTACGCTTGTGGACAGTATGCATCAGTATGTGCCCTTCTTCAGTGACTTCAGAGAGAAGCTGCTGAGCGGCGAGAGTCTTAGCTACACCTGGGACGTAGGCATGGGTCAGAATTTCCAGACGCTGATGCTCTACTACATGGCATCACCGCTGAATCTTATAATAGTACTCTTCACAAAGAAGGGTATAGTTACGGCTATGTCTGTCATTATAGCGCTTAAGATTGCGACGTCGGCAGGCTGCTTCGGTTACTTCCTCTCCAGAAGGAAGGACAAGGTTGCTAACAACCCCTTCATCACGGTATTTGCTCTGGCATATGCACTGAACAACTATATGTGCGGCTACTACTGGAATATCATGTGGCTGGACAGTATCATGGTGCTGCCTCTGATTATTCTGGGCTATGAGAGACTCATGAAGCGTCATGATCCGAGACTCTATATACTCGCGTTGTTTGTGAGCTTCTTCTGTAACTATTATATATCATTTATGATATGTATATTCCTGGTACTCTGGTTCCTTACAACAGAGCATAAGCAGAGCTTTATAGGTGACGGACTCAGATTCGCGGGGGCGTCTCTACTCACGGCAGGTATGGCAGCTATGTCACTTCTGATGGCATATCTCGCCATCATGAAGACGGCGTCAGCAAGCGCATCGGCGCCCGCACACAGCTGGTACGGAAATATATTCACGATACTCAAGAAGCATATCTTCCTGACATATCCTATAAACAGCGATACCTTTGACGGAAATGCAAATCTCTACTGCGGTACATTTGTATATCTGCTTTTTGTGATGTTTATCTTCTCGACGAGGTTCGATATAAAGGAGAAGCTCAGAAAGAGTGTACTGATAGTCCTCATGGTTATCAGTATGAATGAGACGGTGCTGAACTACGTTTGGCACGGCTTCCATGATCAGTATGGTATCCCCAACAGATTTGCGTTTATGTATATCTTTGCTCTGCTCGTTATAGGCTATGAGACTGTAACCAGACTTAAGAATATAGACACGCTGATGGTGACGGCGGGATTTATACTGACGCTGGCATTTCCGATAATATGCAACTACTTCTCAGAGCTCGAGGGCGCACTTCCGGCAAGAACCATGATGCTAATCTCAGAGGGACTGATACTTCTGTACTCGGTGCTAATACTCCTCAGATGCCATAGGGTTATACCGTTCAAGCTGTCTACACTTATTATAGCCACACTGTTCGGTGTCGAGATAATCGCCGGTGCGTATATCAGCTTCACCCATAAGGACGGGGCTGACTGCAACTACTATATGTCGAAGTCGGATGCCATGGATGAGGCAACTGATGCTGTGGATGAGATGGCAGAGAAAGCCGGATATATCGGTTACAGAGAAGACATCATAGATCCTATCATGATAGATGAGAATACATTTGAAAATATGCGCAGCATCGGTACCTTCTGTACCACCGTGCGCGGCGATATGGTGGATACCATGGCCAGACTCGGATTCTATACAGGTGCGAACGAGTACATATACTGGGGCGCGACTGACCTCACAAATGATATGCTGGGCGTAAGATATATCTATACGCAGCCTGACAAGTACTTTGACGGAAGTGAGTACGAGCTTGTGTACTCAGAGAATGATATAGAGGTTTATGAGAATACGGATGCTCTATCCATAGCATATCCTGTAAGCAGTGATATCCTAAACTGGAGCCCCACCGACTATAACTCTGCCGATCAGCTGAATCAGCTGGCGAGGCTTACGGCGGGGGTTGATGGTATATTTGAGGATGTATATGTTCCCTATGCGGTGACGGGAACCAACTGTACTGCGTATGCGTCAGAGAACTCATCAACACTGATTAACTATGTTGACGGAGCAGGAACGAGTATCAGCATATCGGTTTCATTTACCATAGATGAGCCCGGAGTGTACTATGTAAATACCCGGGCAAACTATATGCAGTCTATCACCTACTACGTGAATGGTGAGGAGCTTGCGAGCGGCAGATATCAGACACAAATGATGGCGCTCGGCACGAGAAAGGCCGGGGATCTGGTGACACTTACGCTTAACTTCTCGAGCGGATACTCATCGGAAGGAACGGTGTCTATGTTCCTGTCCAGACAGAATGATACGGCGATTCAGACATTAAACGAGAAGCTCTCGGAAAATCAGATGGTTATAAGTGAGTTCGATGAGGGCTATATAGAGGGAGATGTGTTGATGTCGTCAGATCAGGTGCTCTTCACGAGTATTCCTTATGATGAGGGCTGGAGGGTTTATGACTACGGCAGAGAGGTTGAGGTGACGAAGGTGCTAAACAGCTTCCTGGGCGTGGAGCTCGGAACCGGAAGGCATGAGCTGACATTTAAGTATGTGCCGCCCGGACGCGGACTCGGTCTCTTTATATCGATTATATGCTGGATTATATTTATAGCTATCTGGATGTTCGGCTACAGCAGCTTAGGTGAGGAGAAGGTGCTGCCTGTCGTGCTCAGGCTTCGTGATTGGCTCACCGAACGTATCAGGGCAGCAGTTAAAAATGACATTGAATGAGAATGACAGAAATATTATAATTAGGGGTAGGGTAAAGCGACGCTATTGTAAATATTGAGGGGAGACAAGGTGTATGGAGAAGCTGAATGATATGAAGACACAGACCGTGGGCGGCATACTTGCTTTGGTAGTTCTGGCGTGCGGAATTATCGGAGCTGTTATGAGTCAGAGCTCGATGGTTATAGGCATAGTGCTTGCTGCGGTGGCGGCATTTATAGTATTTGTGATTATATCCTCCAGAAACGGTAAGACAGTGGAGATAAAGCAGTCTGATAAGTACAGAAAGCTTTTCAGAAATCTGCCGATAGGCTTCGCTCAGGCAAATATCATAACGGACGCTGCCGGTGACATCCTCGGCTACAAGATGGTAGATGCCAACGACACCTTCGGAACATACTTTAATCTCGACAGAGATGAGTATATCGAGAAGATTCTGGGAGACAGCAACATAGAGGTGCTGCAGGATATCAACGCCTGGTTCAAGGCATATAACAGTTCAGGTACAAAAGAGGGCGACCTCATGAATGTCGAGATAACTATGGAAAAGCTCGGCAAAACATTTAACACGGTTATGTATAAGTCAGAGGCTGACTATATAAACATGGTAGTCATAGATGTGACAGAGCAGAAGGAGACAGAGGAGAAGCTCTCTAAAGCCATCGAGGATGCAAATGCAGCCTATAAGACGCAGGCTGAGTTCCTCGCAAATATGAGTCACGAGATACGTACCCCCATCAACGGAATCCTTGGTATGGTACAGCTCACACTTATGGCTGATGACCTGCAGGCTGACTACAGAGATAATCTGGTAACGGCGAAGAACTGTGCGGATAACCTGCTGAGACTGATAAATGATATCCTCGACATCAGCAAGCTTGAGGCAGGTAAGTATAAGATAAAGGAAGAAACCTGTGATATCAGGTCTGCCATCGAGGAAACCGTGGCGGCTCACGTACCTGCGGCAAACACCAAGGGTATATCGCTGGATTTATCATTTGGCAATAACATACCGAGGCTTGTGCGTGCCGACGGACAGCGTATACAGCAGGTGCTTAACTGCCTCCTGTCAAATGCTATCAAGTTTACCTCGGACGGCGGTGTCAGGGTGAAGGTTGCTGCTCTTGACGGCAAGGATGATATGATAAATCTGAGACTTGCTGTGGCTGATACCGGAATAGGTATATCAGATGCGAATATGAGTAAGCTCTTTATCAGGTTCTCGCAGGTTGACGGATCAGATACAAGAAAGTACGGAGGCTCAGGTCTCGGACTCGTTATCTCTAAGCAGATTACCGAGCTTATGAAGGGTACGATATCCGTTCAAAGTAAGGAGGGCATAGGCTCGACATTTATAGTTGAGATACCTCTCAGGATTATAAGAGCTGCGGAGGTAGAGGCACCGGCCGACGGTGATACGAAGAGAGATCCGGCACTCTACTCTGTAAATAATGTAAACGCGAAGAAGTCACGTATTCTTGTGGCGGAGGATGAGCCGGTTAACCAGCAGGTTATCGGTAAGCTGCTGGGTATGGCGGGCTTCTCATACGATATAGCGGAGAACGGTGAGAAGGCCGTGCAGCTGTATAAGGAGAAGACCTATGATGCGGCCCTCTTCGATGTGCAGATGCCGGTAATGGACGGTATCGCGGCAACACAGGAGATACGTCGTATAGAGCAGATAGAGAGGAAGAAGCATCTGCCTATCATTGCGGTAACGGCGAGAGCCATGTTCGGTGATAAGGAAAGAATCATGAAGAACCAGCTCGATGATTATATCGCAAAGCCCTATAATCTGAATACAGTTGTGGAAACCCTGAATAAGTACATAAATGCAGAGGAGCAGGGATAGCCGCGAATATATATTGTGGGGTAGATGGTTTGAGATAGAAAAAACCTATACCAAAAATAAATCGTCACAAAATGGATTGTGAGTTTTAAACAAAAAGAGAATATATGGGTTTGACATAATCTGAAAATTCGGAATTATGTCAGCCGCGAGGTTACATAAGGACGCAACAAATGGTTGCGTCCTTTTATTTGTTTACGTGCATTCTTAAGCAGTAGGAGGTGTGTTGATGTGGCTCTGTGCCTGGATTTGATGACGACGGTCAAGCTGACGGGGGAGCCTGCCCACACTGTTAATGAGGGAATCTGCGTAGTTATTTAGCTATAAGAATATACGCGGAAATGCCGTATAAAGCCGCACCCCGGAGGTGATAAGGTATGTGTGTAAAGCAAAGGAGGAGTGAGGCTTGAGAAAATATGTGGTTGGGATATGTGACCCTGAACCAAAGCTTCTGAAGGGGCTTATGGATTATATAAATTCAGAGCCGGACAGAAGACTTAAGGCGGTATCCTTTACCTCCATGGGAGCGCTCAGAGACTATCTGACGGTGGCGGATATAGACATCCTGCTTACCTACGATGTCAGTGATGTGACGACGGAGGAGGGGGTATCTACGTATGAGGGGATAAGGACACTACCGATAACCGATGACCGTGATGCAGATGGTATCTATAAGTATCAGTCTGTCAGGGAGATATATCGGAGGATAGAGGAGCAGCTGCCACAGCATAGTCCCAAGGACATACGTCGTACTGTATGTGTGTGTTCACCGGTTGGTCGCTCCGGAAAGACGAGGTTAGCTAAGGCACTGGCAAGGTTCGATGAAGTCAGGGGCGGACTCTATGTGAGCATGGAGGACTTCGGCGGAGACAGTGATAACAGTATTCTCTATAAGCTGAAAACAGCTTCGCCCGAGCTGAGAGATGAAATCGTAGGTCATGTGGTATCGGAGGCTGATATTAAGTGTTTATACGTATCGGGAACGTTATTTGATATCAGAAGTGTTCTCAGATCCGATTTGCAGAGACTTACTGAAGAAATCTTCAGTACGGGAAGCTTTACGACAGTGGTTTATGATTTAGGATTTGCAGCGATGTCGGGACCGGAACTACTGACATACTTTGATGAGGTGTACGTACCGGTACTGACGGACGCTGTATCCGAGGCTAAGCTGAGAAGTCTTGAGAGTATGCTGCGAAGCGGAGGCTACAGAGAGGTGCTTTCTAAAATCATATATGTGGAGGTACCGGATACGGAGCCGGGAAGCAGTGAGTTTATAAGGGAGATATGGAGGCAGACAAGTGGCGGATAGAGAACTCATAGATGTGCTTCATGCAAGAATCATGAGAGAGCTGGATATGTCCGCAACTGTAAGTGACGGGGAGGTACTGAGGCTGATAGACACAGTACTGTCAGGTGAAGCAGGTATTCCGCTCGGGCAGAAGCTGGATATAAGGTATCGGTTGTTTAACAAGATACGCAGGATGGATATACTGTCCGAACTGTTGGAGGATGATTCCATATCGGAAATCATGATAAACGGTTATGACAAAATATTTGTCGAGAGAGCCGGCAGGATAGAGAGATGGGATCAGGGCTTCGAGAGCCCCGAGAAGCTGATGAGTGTGGTGCAGCAGATAGTTTCAAATGTCAACAGACGAGTCAACGATGCCTGTCCTATAGCTGATGCCATCCTCAGTGACGGTTCGCGTGTGAATATAGTGTTGGAGGGTGTGTCATGCGACGGAACAGCGGTAACCATAAGGAAGTTTCCGGATAAGTGCTTCGATATGAGGCAGCTGATCGGGATAGGCTCGCTTAGCGAGGAGGTAGCTGCATTTCTGGAAATGCTGGTTTACTCAGGCTACAACCTGTTCATATCGGGCGGTACCGGAGCGGGTAAGACAACATTTCTGAATGCACTTACTGAGTTTATACCGTCAGATGAGAGGGTGATTACCATAGAGGACTCAGCGGAGCTGCAGGTTATAGGTATAGACAATCTGGTGAGGCTCGAGGCAAGAAGTGCAAATGTCGAAGGCGCGAACGAGATAAGTATCCGTGATCTGATAAGGAGCAGTCTCAGGATGCGACCGGACAGGATTATCGTCGGTGAGGTCAGGGACAGTGCGGCGATTGATATGCTTCAGGCGATGTGTACCGGTCACGATGGATCCCTCTCGACCGGTCATGCGAACTCGGCACATGAGATGCTGATGAGACTGGAGTCTATGGTACTGACCGGAGCAGATTTGCCGCTTAAGGCTGTGAGGCAGCAGATAGCGGCAGCGATAGATATAGTGGTGCACCTCGGAAGACTGAGGGATAGGTCAAGGCGTGTACTGGAGATAAGGGAGGTTGTTGGTTTGGAGGGTGACGACATAGTAACGAGGGAGCTCTACAGATTCGAGGAGAGCGGTGAGAAGGATGGCAGAGTTATAGGTGAATTAAAGAAGATAAATGACCTGCTGAGTGTCGGTAAGCTGATAGCTGCCGGTAGATTTACTGTCGAGGAGAAAACCTATGGCACGTAAAGAGGGAGGTTTGAGGTACTTCCGAGAGCTTGAGACAGGGGAGAGGCTTACGGCAGTTTTAAAGGGTGTGCTTCTTGGAGGTGGAGCTGCATGGGTGTACTACGGCGGATGGATAGGTGCGCTGCCGGGGATACTTGTTGGCATCTATGTTTGCATAGGCGAAGCACATAGACAGTATGACACTCACAGGCAGAAGCTGCTTGAGCAGTTTAAAGAGCTGATTACCTCTATGCAGGGACTTATGAAGGCGGGATACTCCATGGAAAACTCTGTGGTCGGAGCAGGGCAGGAGATAGCCGCAATTTATGGTGAGAAGACTGCCATGGTGAGGGAGACCGAGAAGGTGAAGAGGGATCTTGAGCTTAACAAGACACTTGATACTGCACTGTACAACCTTGCGGAGAGGCTTCGGATGAGTGAGGTAACTGACTTTGTGGAGGTTATAACCACAGTCAGGAGAACCGGCGGAAATGCAGTCAGAATAATCGGAGAGACTATAGATAAGATAATAGATGAGATAGAGCTTAAGGAAGAGATAAGCGTTACGGTTGCGGCAAAGAGGATGGAGCAGGAGATTATGACATATATGCCTGCGGCGATAGTAACATTTCTGAGGCTTACAAACAGTGACTTCGTAGCGCCGCTCTATGCCGGGGTAGCGGGACATATATTTATGACGATGGCACTTATGATAAATGTTGCAGCAGATGTTATGGGCAAGAGAATAGTTGATATAAGGACGGCGTGACATATGAGAGTTATGTGTATGGGGATAATCATAGGCGTGGTTGTCCTTGCGATTATAAGCAGAAAAAACTTCAGTAAATATAAGGACAAGCCCGGAGTATTCGGAGGTATAGGACTGCTGCTGACAGGACTTATACCGCCGGGATATAAGGGAAGGCTGAGAAGCTATATCAGGAGAGTATCTGTAAAGGGAGACAACAGACTCAGTATAGAGGCAGACAGGTTTATGAGCACTGTTATAGCCGGCTGTGTGAAGTATGTGTTTTGGGCGGCGGTTATATTTACGGTGATATCGTATATACCGGAGGAAGAGGATAGCGGCGCTATAGTGCGCCCGGGCTACGGAGAGTCACAGACCTATGTCGAGCTGGAAATGAGTCAGGGAGACACATCTGAGAGCTACACTCTTGTTGTCTATCCGATGGAGTATACGACAGACAGATTCAATGAGCTGGCTGATGCGGCACAGCTCTATATAGATAAGATGTACCTCGGAGATAACCCGGATGCAGAGCATGTTACAGACAATCTGCAGCTTGTGACGAAGGATGAGACGGGAACTCTTACGATTAAGTGGGAGAGTGATGACCCGCTGGCTGTGGCGTCAGACGGCAAGGTGTCTGCGGTGGAGACAGAGACGGAGGTTACGCTGACAGCAAGGATAAAGGATGAGAATAACGAACGAACATATACGGAGAAGGTCACAGTACTTCCTGTTCAGGCAGAGCTTACCGATTCCGATAGGGCAAAGGTCGAGATACTTGATATTGAAGAGAGTAATAGGTCCGAGGAGGAGTTGGTACTGCCTGAGGCAGTTGGAGACGTAGAGATACGGCGGGCAGATAAGAGCAGTAACCGGACAGGTGTCTTCATGCTTATAATCGTGACGATTGTACTGATCGGAGTGTACAGGGTTTACGGTCTAAGGAAGAAGGCGGAGGAGCAGGATGAGGTGCTTAGAGGTGAATATTTTGGTTTCGCCAACAGACTGACACTGCTGCTGGGAGCCGGTATGTCTATGCAGGAGGCACTCAGAACTATCAGCAGAGGACTTGCAGCCGGACCGCTCAAGGATGAAATAGACTATACACTTAACATGATAGCATCAGGTACATCAGAAGGCGCAGCGTATATGGATATGGGAAGGAACATAGGACTTCAGGAGTATACGAAGCTTATGTCACTCATAGTACAGAATCTGCACCATGGAAATTCAAACTTAATACAGCTCCTGGAACAGGAGGTAAAAAGCAGTTACTACATAAACAGAGAGAATATAAGAAAACGCGGTGAGCAGGCATCGGAGAAGCTTATGCTGCCGACAGGCTTACTGCTGATTGTTGTTATCGGAATAATTATGTATCCGGCTCTGCTGGGAATATGAACCGGCAGGGTCGGCATATCTGAGAGGAGAAAGCTATGGAGAATATGTATTGGAAGCTTAGGGAAATCTTGACTAAGCAGAACCGGGGCGTTGCCGCTATAGAGATAGTGCTTATACTTGTCGTGCTTATCACGCTGGTGGCTATCTTCAAAACACAGGCGGTTTCACTTGTGAACAAAATCTGGTCATCGATTAAGGAAAGCGCAGGAGATATAACGGGGTAGGCTGTCATGAGAACAAACGGAGGCTATGTGACGGTGTTTGTGTCACTGCTTATATCCGCAATACTGCTGATAGCCCTTGCGGTTATAGGCATATCGGAAATGTCATCTGCCAAGACAAAATCTGTATGTGCGCTGGACAGTGCCATGTCGAGTGAACTGGCAGGATATAACAGATATGCATTTGACAGATATCACCTGCTTATGATAGATAGCACATACTCAGGCAGAGGACAGGCCGCTATGGAGCAGCATATGTCAGATGCTTTATCGTATAACCTGGGAGATAGCTTCAAGGTGGAGGCTATGGAGATAGCCTCGGTTGTTGGAATTATGGATGATGACATGGCTGAGTTTAAGTATCAGGTAGAGGAGAATACCCTGTATCAGGCAGCAGAGACGATTGTGGATAAGATAGTTGAGAAGACAAGAGAGGATGACACGGATACGGTTGTCAGTGATATGGATGCTGATGTTGAAGCCAGACAGGCAGAGATAGAGGACGCGGACAGCAGTAGTTCGGATGATGAATCGAGTGAAACAGACACGGGTGAAGAGGGAACCGAAGCGACGGATGATACGGATACAGTCAGTGATCCGCGTGAGGACCTGAAGGAGGCTATAAGCGGAGGTATAGAAAACCTCATACTTCCGGAGGATGCACCCATAGGAGATAACGCACTTAGTCCTGACGATATATCGTCGTATGGCAGAGGAGCAGAGGAGCAGGCAAGTGTGAATACGGATTTTAGTGATTATGAAAGCCTGAAGTCAGATTTATATACTGAGAGAGGGTGGGGCGACAGTCTTGTACGGAATGCCAAGGCTATAGCATATGCGACTGAGTGCTTTAACTGCCTCACGGATCAGAAAACGGACGATACATATCTGCATCTCGAGTTGGAGTATCTGATAGCGGGTAAGGAAACAGACGGACAAAACTATAAGAGGGTAATAGATGAGATAACGGCGATAAGGTTTGCACTTAATTTTGCATATATAGTGACGGATACAGCTAAGATGGCAGAGCTTGGAGCGGTGGCAGCGGCACTTACTGTGGCTGTTCCGTATCTCGAGCCTGTGGTTAAGTACCTGCTTGCCGGCTGCTGGTCGTACATAGAGGCGATAGCTGACTGCTATATGCTGGTAAGAGGGAAGACCATACCATACTTTAAGTCGGCGGGCACCTGGATAACGGATTTAGAGAGTCTGTCACATCTTGACAGTCTTACATGCGAGGAAACATCAGAAGGGCTTGACTATAGGGAGTACCTGGTACTGCTACTTGCCTTTCATACAGATGATATCTACTACAGAATGGCTGACCTTATCGAGATGAATATACGAACGAATAGTGATGAGAGCTTCAGAGTAAAAAATGCGATTACGGTATTTGCGGTGAATGTCAGTATAGCCTATAAGGGTAAGGAATTTGCATTCTATAAGGAGGCCGGATACTAAGGTTGGCACACGTTTTGAAAATGTTAAATATAAAATCAAAACCTCTTCGGAAGCAGGCAGGACATTTTCATAACAGAGGCTCGGCTGCGGTAGAGGCATCCATAGTAGTTCCCATCCTCCTATTTTTCTTAATGTTCTTTGTGCATATATGTAACTTGTATGCAGTAAGGAGCGTGATCTACGAGGCATCGGCGGAAACGGCCGGATATATGGCTGAGTATGCGTATCTTACAGATACATTTCCGACTGCCGAGGCCGCTGACTATCCTATGGCATATCTAAAGCTATATGAATATCTTGATGATTCAGTCCTCCCGGATAGATATGTCATGGGTGGTTTGGCGGGGATAAGTCTAATCGGATCGGAGTTTAAGAGTGATGACGGATATGTGACACTGAAGGTCAGCTACATAGTCAGGATAGACGTGCCGCTGCTTAGGTGCTTCGCGGTACCCTGTACGGAGCACATACGACAGAGGGCGTATATCGGTCGCGGTAGCGATGATGGAGATAGCGAAGAGGACGATTCGGATGAGTATGTATATGTTGCAGAGAACGGAACAGTATATCACACAACCAGAAGCTGTACGTATCTCAGTCCTAGAGTTTATACAAGTACTGCTGAGGCGGCGGTATCTGAGGGATATAGGCAGTGCAGATACTGCAGAGGCTATATATCAGAGGGAGTAGTTTATGTTACAGAGAGTGGAGAGTGTTATCACAGCACAGCCTCGTGTTCGAGGATTAAGAGAACCGTCAGCAGGAGGAAGAAGAGTGAGGTTAGTCTCCCGGCGTGTTCGAAGTGCGGCGGCGGATAGTGGCTATATGACTGTGGAAATGTCACTGATATTGCCATTTATACTAAGTGTTGTGTTCGGATTTATATTTGTGTTTATCGGACTGTATGAGAGAGAACTGCTCAGAAGTGACATATATACAAGAGTTTATACGATACCATATTTAAGCATCAGAAATGATACTGTGAGTGATTATGTGGAGTCGGCACCTTTCGGATACAGATACAGCTATGGTGACGTGTCTGTTAGGAGTACAGGTACGGAAGCTACAGCCGGATGCAAGGGAAGTGTAAGCTTCTATGGCACGTACAGCGTTACTGCGTCGCATGAGGTTGTGAGCTGCTCTGACAGACTCAGGAGGTGGCAGTTATATGGAAATATTACAGATGAATAGTGACTATGTGATTAAGGATATATCGGATGAGTTTGACTTTGAGATAAGGATGATTACGGAGAACAGAATGCAATGCATACCGCAATGCTACGAAGCCCGAACGGATGGGAGCTGCAGCCTGGTTTATAAAACGGAGGGGCTTGTAACACTTGATAAGAAGTACAGCAGACAGTGTCCTGATGCCGAGATGGTAAAGGCACTTTTTTTTGACCTCGCGGTATGTCTGGAGGAGGCAAGAGACTACTTCCTGAGTCCTGAGGGAGTACTTATAGATATTCGTCACATTTTGTATGACACGGTTGAGAGAAAATATAGGTTTATGTATATCCCGGGACTTGAAACGGGCTTTGTGAGGATGATGAGAAATCTGTTTGAGGAGCTGATGCTTATATATGACCATACAAACAGGGAAGAGACAGATTATCTATACGGAGCATATAGTCGGGTGATCGCCGATGGCTTCGGTCCGGAGGTGTTTTGTAAGGAAAGAGCTATATTTGCGGGAGATGAAATCAGAAAATCGGACGGGGTATCTCGGACTAATGTATCGGAGCCGGCATATGAGCTGCCGAGAAATGTAAAGGCTGCGGAGGGTTATAGCAGCAGGGTGGAGAGTATGGAACTCGGAGCCGGGGAAGGTGACAGTCCATGGGATAAGCTTTCGTCGAAGCTGCAGCAGTTCAGAAGCTGGTTGTTTGAGGACCTGAAGCTGAGAGCTGATGGGGAAAATCCGACGAAGGGTGGGGATGTAATTCGTGACAGAGCAGATGGCTTGAAAGAGGTTGGTGAAAAGGAAAGCAGGGAGAAAATCCCGGAGGTGGTATCGACAAAGCGAGAGGTCTGTGTCATGGAAACCTCAGAATACATGCAGGAAACAAGCGTTCTGACTGATGACGTAACGATGCTTGTACCTATCGATACAGCCGGAGAAAGTATCATGCTGAGGCAGGGACGTACCAGAATAGGGCGTCAGTCTGGAGATGCAATCATAGAGTCACCGTCAGTCAGTAGGATGCATGCAGAAATCGAGAAGAATGGTAAGGCTGTGACTGTACGCGACTGTGGATCGACAAACGGTACATTTCTGAACAACAGCAGAATCAGAGGAGAGGAGGAGCTGATGAAGGGCGATATCATCAGCTTCGCGGGAATAGGATATAAGTGTATGTAAAGGAGATATAAGATGCGACATGCAGTAAGACTTAGGAGAGTGATAAGTGTTCTTCTAATTATACTAATTATAGCAACAAGTGGTGGTGATATATCGGGACCCGGGATAGGCATATATAAGGGTCTGGATACTGAGACTGATGCTGTCGAAACCGGTACGGCGGGAGACGGCGATGAGCTTATAGTGGAGACACCGAAGGTATTTGAAGAGGAGCTGCTTGGGGATTCATCGGAGGAAGCGGCGGATGAAGGTTCGGTAGAGGAGGATACAGCTCCTGACTCAGAATATGATGAAGCAGAGGATACGACTGTGTCCGATACGACGTATATCATAGAAGATGCGGGAATAACTAATGCCGAGGATAACCTTGGAGAAACGTCGTATGAGGAGATTACTGAGGAAGCCACATCGGACGAAGAAGGCACGACGGAGGCTGTGTCGAGTGACGAGGCTACGGAGGAGACATCGGTTGATGAGACCGCAGAGGGGGCATCGAGTGATGATGCGGAGTCTTCGGAAATCGAACAGTCAGTTGATGCCGAGGTTATATCTACGGATAACTCGCTTAGATTATTTGTCGGAACCGATAATTCTGAGGTGCTGACAGTTGGAAGTGTTTTGTACTCATATGACGGTGCTTCACTCGTTGTATTTGATGATGCCGCGGCTGCAAGGGAGGGCTATGAGTACTATGGTTCACATGCTGCATTTGCAGTGTTTGACACGATAATATCGAGTGTTGCAGATGAAGGCTCTGAGCAGACAGGAGACATGACATCTCTTACATCGGCTGTTATGACCGAGGAGGACAATCCTCTTACAAATCTCGAGGAGGCTGTTGCAGAGAATACGGTATCAACCTCTACAAAGACAATCGCTGTTATAGATACAGGTGCTAACAGCGGAGTGATAGATGCTGTATCTATGCTTGGTGACAGCACAGCCGATGATAACGGTCACGGACAGGCTATGGTCGATACTATCCTCTCCGAAAACCCTTTGGCAAAGATAGTTTCTATT
>Ga0065708_1000022_pt1 | contig 44620 bp, 36 predicted proteins | sample Hoacrofraction12_2_FD_59095 | JGI IMG/M metagenome (GOLD analysis project Ga0065708, IMG submission 59095) | Hoatzin crop microbial communities from Cojedes, Venezuela, sample from fiber fraction 12 v1 | ecosystem: Host-associated > Birds > Digestive system > Esophagus > Crop | place: Venezuela... | reverse complement strand
GCATTCTCTGTCTTTCTGGAGCCGATCTTCTCGTCTATGGAATGGGCGAAAAGCCGATGGCTGCGTTGTGTCATCTGCTCGATGGAGGTAAAACAATTTCGCAAATCACTGAATTACCACAGTCGGCTTACATTGCGCGAAAACAAGACGTTAAACTAACCGACCAAGACATCGTTTTGCATCCGCACAACGTTTGTTTGTCGAGCAAAAAAGCGCAAGCGGAAAACTACAAGCATATCGAGGAGGAATCAAACAAGATGTTTGCCAAGCGATTGCTGCAAGAAACGGATGGCAAATACGTCGTTGTCAACCCACCTTATCCTCCTATGACGACCGAAGAACTCGATGCGTCGTTCGCGCTATCATATACGAGATTGCCGCACCCAAAATACAAAGGTAAAACCATTCCCGCCTACGAAATGATTAAGCATTCCGTCAATATTCATCGTGGATGCTTTGGCGGTTGCGCATTCTGTACAATCTCCGCACATCAAGGCAAATTCGTAACGTCGCGTTCTAAAGAAAGCATCCTTGCGGAAGTGAAAAAAATCACGCAGATGGACGATTTTCGTGGCTATCTTTCCGATCTTGGAGGGCCATCCGCCAACATGTACATGATGAGTGGCAAAAACAAACAGTTGTGTAGTCGTTGCGCAAGACCATCCTGCATTTTTCCAAAGGTGTGTTCCAATCTCAACACCGACTACCAGCCTATTCTCGACATCTACCGCGCTGTTGACGCATTGCCAGAAATTAAGAAAAGCTTCGTTTCCAGCGGTGTTCGATATGATTTAATTCTGCATGATAAGAACAATCAATCTGCATTAGAGTATGCGCGCGAGCTAATCGTGCATCACGTCAGCGGAAGACTTAAAGTTGCGCCTGAGCATACAAGCGATGCGGTGCTCAAACTTATGCGTAAGCCTTCCTTCGAGCTGTTCAAGGAATTTAATCGGTTGTTCCACAAAATTTGCAAAGAGAACCACCTCAACCAACAGCTCATCCCCTACTTTATTAGTAGTCATCCAGGATGCAAAGCCGAAGACATGGCAGAATTGGCTGCAATAACCAAAGATCTAAACTTCCAACTGGAGCAAGTGCAAGACTTTACGCCAACGCCAATGACGCTCAGTACCGAAACATTCTACACAGGACTGAATCCCTACACCATGCAACCCGTTTTCTGTGCCAAAACACAAAAAGAAAAAATCGCCCAACGACAATTCTTTTTCTGGTACAAACGAGAAATGCGCAACGAAATTATCCGACAGTTGCACGCCATCCACCGCCCTGACCTCATCAACCGCCTTTTCGGTCAACGCGAAAACAATCGACATCGCAGATAAACCCCAAACAAAAAGCGCTCCATTCCCCGAGCGCTTTTTTATTGTATACATTTCCAACGCACGTGAAAAGTGTTAAAAAAGAGTGTTAAATCGGCGTGTCAAAGATTGTTAAAAACGTTTAAGTTTTATTTGTTAAAATTTTATTTCGCGTGAAAAAAAAGTGCGTTTTTTGCGATTTTTTTCGCCCTTTCGTGTGGATGGTGGATGCAAAAAGGCTGTTTACGAGTCGTAAATGGGCGCTTTAGAAATCTATCTCACGTGAGATAATTTTTTATCTTATATCATTTAACTTTTTTAACAAATGCATTTTTCCGAAAATTGACGTTCAAAAATTCCGNNTTTTGNGCNNAAAAATGNNANTAAANGCGTATATTTTTTGCATAAATCTATCATTTTAACATTTCGNGCGTTGAGTTNCNACAAAAANNCNNTGAAAAACGNCNAAAATTTGTGCATTAGAAATTNGNCGNTCAAATGCAAACGAATGTTAAATCAAGTGTTAAAANNNNGCNAAAAAGCGTNGTTAAATTTTGTAAAGTTTTCTTAAAATCNANAATNCGCGTGCGATATTTTTTTGATATATAGAAATTAGAAAAAAAACATGACGAAAAAGTNCTCGGAAATGGAGCACTATCTTTCGATGTTAAATGGAATAAATTTTCGGGGAATAAGAAACAAAAGGGAGAAATAGCGCGATAGGGAANTTCTACCGCGCTATGTTATGCTGTTTTGCGAGGATTATCGCATGTTTGCATCGACAAAATGGAAAGGCATGAGGTCTTTCGCACTGTCGAAGCANTAAACGCCGTCAGCGCCGTAAAGCAATATGCGCATAGGTTGCTGATAGCGNTCTTCAACTTGAATCATTACTTGTCTGCAGCCACCACATGGCGAGATAGGAAGCTTCATGAAGCCTCTACTGTTACGCGCTGCGATTGCAAGTGTAGTCACTGGCTCTGCAGGACAATTCGCCTGCGCTGCATATAGTGCAGTTCTTTCAGCGCAAAGCCCAGATGGAAACGCAGCGTTTTCTTGGTTGGCTCCAATGAACGTCTTTCCGTTTGCCAAACGTGCAGCTGCGCCNACTTTGAAGTGGCTATACGGCGAGAAAGAGTGTGCAGTAGCNTGCTTTGCCAGTTTGATGAGTTGCTGATCGTCGTCGGACANNTCNTCAAGTTGCGCAAGTTTGAGATTGATTTCGAGTTTTAGGTCTTTCATATATGATGAAATAAAAATTTCTATTCAGTGTATTCGAACGCGCCTACGTCAGGATTATCGTCGCGTTTACGTCCTTTNCGATCGGTNGGCAGCATNAGCGAACGCTGTGCCTTAGAGATAGCGGTNCTGTTTGCTGAGAGGTCGAAGTCGTATATTAAGTTATCGGTGTCGAACGTTTTGAANTGATATTGTCCGCTGCCNATTGTATCTTCAACGTTNTCATATACNGTATTTTTTAAGTAAACGCTGTCAGCCGTTTCAATCTTTGGNGTTCTAATGATGCATCCGTCGAACGTATAGTTAAAAGATAGCGTTTCATCTCCATGTTCTCCCATGAAAACATCGTCAGCGTAGCCCGTAATGAGCGTGTTATANGTTGTTAGTTGCTCNAGAGCGCTGTTTGTTGCTTTGAAACGCAACGCTGCTCCACGATTTCCGTCGAANGGATAGAACTGTGCGAGTGTGCAATGTATGATTTCCGCTTTTCCGCCATCGACNAGCAGACAATCGTTGAGCGTGTTCGAGAGAACGGAATTATGCAAAACAATGTTGGCGTGCGTTGCTTGAACGCCATAACCCTGACAGTTGTGAACGGTTGCTGCATCNAGCGTGAGCGCAACGNTGGAGATAGAAGTAGAATCCACTACGATACCATCGTAAGTGCTATGGATATCGGTGTAAGTCAGTTTGTTATTAAACGATCCCGCGTAGATGTGAACGCCCTTCCATTGACCGCTGACGCGATCATACGGCAGATAGTCGAACATGTGGTCGATTCGGTCGCCTCGAAGCACTACATTATTTTCGGCAGTGCCTTCACAAACGAGCGTTCCATAGACATCGACGCCAGCGTTTCCACCAAAATAAAGNGTTGTCCCAGCGCCAANGGTCAGCGTAGCGCCTTTTGCGATGGTCAATCCCTTTGTGATAACGATGGGTTCTGTGCTTTGGATNGTTGTATCTGANGTNATTTCAAGCGTAGTTAGCAACGTTGCTTTCCATGAAATGGCTCTTAAGTGAACGCGTTGCTCTACTCCACTTTCGAGAGTGAATATAATNTCGTCNTCGATTTGCTTATAAACTTCTTCTGTATTGATGGGCGACGTCAGTTCTACAAATACACGAATACTGTCTTGCTTGCGAACTTCGACGTCGTTTACGGTATATCCAGCCGTAGAGCCAAGATATGTGCCGTTTACATTCACGCGAAAACCTGTCTGATTGCCNCGCGCCAAACGTACTGTGGTGCATCGGATTCCGCTTCCGCTATTGTTGTAAGCCCANAACGACTTNGTAGCGGATGAAACATTATTGAATACGGTATCTACGTATATGGTATCTTCTGAAAAAGTGAGCAAAGCCGACGTAGAAAGCGTGAAATCGTCATCGTCGGAGCATGCTGTAGCCAAACAAATCGCTACGATGGGAAGNAGAAAGAGGTAAAATAGCTTTTTCATATTCATCATAACGCGATTTTTTGTGTTTTATTGTAATTTCTTATACAATAAATGTATAAAGAGGTACGCGAAGACAAAAGCGAGAAGTGCGTAAAGCGCAAAAATATTCGGAAGCATTAGTCCCGCGATGATACCTGTTTCGGTGGCTAAAAAGAAAGTACTCTGCGCTGTTCCACGCTGACAATGATCGCTACGCGATGTCATCTGAAGCAGAATGCTTGAAAGCATCATCGCAAAGCCCATTCCTATCATTCCAATGGCAAGAAATGAAANNTCGTANAGCATNTNNGACGAACCAAACACAGCGCANCGATTCATCAACATNCCGCCAGCGAGAAGCAGAAAGCCACAAAACGGATAGAGTCTGTGTGAAATGTGCCANCCGATGACNTGTTCGAAAATGTAAGCCGTTAAGATACCGCAAAATAGCGCTGCAAGCGCATCNAGACGCAGCAANTTTTGGCAATAAATCGACATGATAGCGGTGATGGCTGCGACAACGANAAATTGCAACCACTCTTTTGGCAAAAGAAAACGATCGAAACTCACTGCTGGATAGTCGTCTTCTGGCGATTTGAAAGGCAGTTCGATGGTGCAAATCAATGCAACAGCGAGCAGTGACAGCGCTCCAGCAACGTAGAGCGGATGGATGTCGATGCCNANCCATTGCACGAGTTGCGTATTCCACTGCANAAGCAANGTTATCGCAATCAAACCGAGNACTGCTCCAAATCGACGAAACCACGCAATCATCAGGTTGGCTTCGGTGCGATAGGTGTTCTGGCAAATATCTATTGCAAGTGTCGAACAGATAATCATTTGCGACAATCCGTAAGTAATGCCCGACGCNAGTCGAAGCAGTATAAGCAAAGTGGGATTCGTTGGTTTGAAATAGCCCAANAGGCACGCTATNGCAGCGAAGATCAGCATCGAAATAAGGCAAACCTGATTGCGACGATGGCGTTGCACAAGGAATGAAACGCGACANCCCCAAAGAAAAAGTCCAACGCCGTAGGCTGCNAGCAGGATGAGNTGCGTTGGCGCATCGGTTTGCACGAGTTTGCAAAATGTTGCGAGTTCAACATATTCGGCAANCGTCAGCAATAGNGCTGCNAACGACAACGCCCAGAAAGCGCGATGCCAGAGATGGCGATGTAAAGGCGTTAACTCCATAAGCGTTGCAGCAGTTTATCGTTGAAATCGTTGATTACGATGTCGCAAAGTGGCGTGATTTNTTCGAGCGGAAACGTGGTNGGCAAACCGATTGTNAGCATACCAGCCGCACGAACCGCACGCAATCCGTTCAGACTGTCTTCAAATCCGACGCAATCTTNCGGCAACGCGTTCAGCCGAGCAGCAGCCGTCANNAAGCATTCTGGTGAAGGNTTGCTCTCTTTGATGTCTTCGCTGGCGATAACCACGTCGAATAGCGATNCAAAATGTGGAATTTGAAGAAAAACTTCGTCAACTTTCGCATGCGGGCTACTCGTTACGATAGCCGTTTTTATGGAATGTTGACGCAGAGCGTTGAGAAAAGAATCTACNCCATCAAACGTGCGAAACGTCATCTGATGTTCTTGTTCTTTTAAGTATGAAATAATTTGGNNATGTACTTCTTTAGGAAAATATTGCGCCAAGATTTGCTCGAGCGTTTGCCCTTTTATCAAGTGTTCTTGGCCACACGGATGCGGATGATAACGTTTAAAAACATTTCCCCAGATTGTTGCGTATTGCCCTTCTGTGTTGAGTAGCGTTCCATCGAGGTCGAATAGCGCNGCTTTTTTAGCGCACAACAAATCTGACTTAGCGTTTGACCGATTCATCGTATTTGTTTAAAACTTTCAATTCAGCGTGCAAAGATACAAAAAAACATAAAATGCGCAAAAACAGCGTGAAAAGTGATTGTTCTATCGTTAACTTTTCGTTATCTTTGCCCGCATGAAACATCTAAAAACGTTTTTTCTTGCCACCATTTGCATGTTTCTGATTGTTGCTTGTGGTGGAAATAAAATAAAACACGCTAAAATTAGCGGCGTGGATTTAATCGATATCACCAAAGACACTACCGTTCTGCTTACATCTCAAGCAAATAGCCCACGAATGACGCTGCATCTGAATCTGCAATGCGCAGCAGATGGCGAAAAATCTGCACAGTTGAACGACGTATTGCTTAGCAATGGCGTGCTATTTCGTGANTTTATTCCNACAGGTCGCGAGTTGACNCCTCAGCAAGCAGTGGATTCGATGGCTGANATGTATGCAAAAGATTATCAGCGCGAATATGGAGCGCTCTATCGTGTTGATCCNTCGCATCCAGAATCGTATAACTACACTTATTCTGCTGAAACTGAAACGACAAATGGCGCGAAAAACATCGTTAATTACATCTCNCATATTATTATAAAAGGTGGAGATGCGCACGAAATCAAGCAAACGGTGGTGAGCAACATCGATTATAAAGAAAANAAACTGGTTACATTGGTTTCGTTGTTTGATGAAGATGGCATCGANGCGCTAAAAGATATCATCGTCAANCAACTGCAAAAACAATTCAAAAAACATTCTTTGCAAGAATTATCCGCAGAAGGTATTTTTGCGGATGGCATGCCCTACGTTTCTGATAACTTCATTTACGAAGACGATGGCATCACATTTATTTACTGTGAAGACGAGATAGCACCGCATGATATAGGAGAAATACGCGTAAAGGTTAAGAANAACGAACTCAAGAAGTTATGGAAGAAATCCTAAAGTATTTTCCTGAATTTACAGAGCAGCAAATTACGCAACTCAAAGCATTGAACGAATTATACCGTTCGTGGAACGAGAAGATTAATGTTATCTCCCGTAAAGATATCGACATGCTCTACGAACACCACGTNCTGCATTCGCTTGCTATCGCTAAGTATTTCNATCCTAAANCNNCNACACAGATTCTTGACTTAGGCACTGGTGGCGGTTTCCCAGGCATTCCGCTCGCTATTGCATTGCCCCACTGTCGTTTTAAGTTAATCGACGGCACTGGGAAGAAGATTCGCGTTGCTCAAGNAGTGATNGACGAAATTGGTTTAACGAACGCGGTCGCTGAACANNTGCGTGGCGAAGANGAAAAAGGNAANTTCGATTTCGTTGTTAGTCGCGCAGTAATGCCGTTGACGGATTTGGTGAAATTAGTGCGTAAAAATATCAACAAAACGTCACGCAATGCGCTGCCAAATGGTATCATCTGCTTGAAAGGTGGTGATGTTCAGAACGAGATTGCACCATATAAAAAACTGGCGCAAGTGACTTCCATCAGCGAATACTTCAAAGAAGATTGGTTTAAAGAGAAACAAATTATTTATTTGCCGATATAAAAATGATTCAGATAGAACGATTGGTTTGCACNCCNATGTTTCAAGAAAACTGTTACTTGGTTTACGACGAAACAAACGAAGCAGTTATCATCGACTGTGGCGCATACGACGAACGCGAACAGTCGGCTCTCGTCAATCGTGTGCGTGAACTAAATTTGCAAGTCAANCATCTGCTCGCGACGCATGGTCACTTAGANCANAANTTCGGCAATCGAGCAGTGAAAGAAGCGTTCGGCGTTGGTCCAACGCTGCACGAGAACGANGATACGCTTTATCATCAAATCTCAGCGCAAGCAGAAAATATTCTCGGAGTAGGACTTGAACTTGANTTGCCTGANCCTGAGAAATTGATTACAGCAAACGACAAAATTCGTTTTGGTAATACNGAATTGCAAGTCATTGANACGCCAGGCCATACCGAAGGCAGCGTGCTTTTCTATTGCCCAGATGAAAACGTAGTGTTTAGCGGCGACACGCTATTTCGTGGTTCTGTCGGCAGAACTGACTTGATTGGCGGTTCGATGTTCCANTTAATTCAATCGCTTCGCGCAGTCAGTCAGTTGCCCGAACAAACAGTTGTCTATCCAGGTCATGGCGAAAAAACAACCATCGGNTACGAACTCGCCACGAATCCATACATGGGAGAATAANAAAGATGGAGAAACCCGAAAAAATCATATTAGGAATCGANCCAGGAACCAATGTAATGGGTTATGGATTGCTGCAGGTTAAAGGCAACAAAGCCAATATGATTTGCATGGGTGTCGTTGATTTGCGAAAGATGCATGACCCATATCTCCGTCTCGGACATATCTTTGAGCGCGTCACGCAAATCATTCAGACTTATCTTCCTGATGAAATGGCAATCGAAGCACCGTTCTTTGGAAAAAATGTNCAGTCAATGCTGAAGTTAGGTCGCGCGCAAGGCGTTGCTATTGCAGCAGCCATCGAGCGCGATGTGCCGATTCACGAATACGCTCCACTGAAAATAAAAATGGCAATCACTGGAAACGGTCANGCNTCTAAAGAACAGGTGGCGGGAATGCTTGAACGGNTGTTGAAAATCAATCCAGATGAAATGCCAAAGATGAAGGATGCGACNGACGCATTAGCGGCTGCTTATTGTCATTTCTTACAATTAGGAAAACCACAAACGGAAACAAAATATCGCGGATGGAAAGATTACGCCAAAAAGCATGGCGCTGAGATTCCATCTTCTACAAAACCCAATCAAATTTTACAACAACTAACTAAGAAATAAACCAATACGAATATGAAAAAAATCATCATCTCGCTGCTGTTGGCGTTCACNATTCAAGGCGCTTCAGCACAAGAAATTTTCAAAGAAGTGAAACGCATGCTCGACGAGAACGTTGCGTANGCTGACAACACCGAAAACAATCTGGAAAAGCGTAAAATAGCGACGTTTAAAGCCGANGCAATCTATTATCTCATGTCGCGCGGAAGCAAAGACTCGACATTTACGGAATACGATCTCGGTCTTCAGACTGCTGCCATGATTGATTTCGTTAATATCTTCGTGAAACGCGTCGCTGACGTGAAGAAAAAAGAACGCGAAACCATTCAAGCAAAATTCAAAGGCATAACACTTCGCAATCCACTCTTCAATGATCCAGAAAAAAATATNGTGTACGGCTACGTCGATAATGATAGTTTCATNACGCAGTTCTCAATCGATACGGATTGGGTGAAGGCGCTCGAAGAATTGAAAAAGTAGAACTTACACCTTATTATATATATAATAGAAAAAGAACTCCCNATCGTGGAGTTCTTTTTTTATCTGCAATAATAATAGTACCAATAACTATCGCGATAGGTTGCACGCAATTTGTTNCGNCGAANGNTTGCGTCAGGATATTTGCGCTGCAATTTCACAAAATCTTCGTAGTCAATTTCGAGAATACTGTCTTGAAATGCAACTGNAGGATGTTCACGCAGATGCGTATATAAGCAAAGTGCTTCGCGATAATGCTTCGGCAGCGAATCATTGATTGTGTAAGCGTTTGGTAATGCTTTAGCAAACTGATCCAGTTGTTTATCCAGCAAATGCGCACACANNANATANTCGTCNGCGGCTGCNCGATTNAGTTTGCGTTTCTTCAGTCCGCTAACCAAATCCACAACATTCTGCTTTGTATTGTAACGCGATCCGATGGTGGCATATATGCGTTCCAAATTCANCGTNCTNTTTTCGGTTTTCGAAGTCGATGGAATCAGCGCGTCAGACGATGGATAAACAGCATAACTAAACAGTTTATCGCCCAAAAGACCTTGTCNNGCAAGCGCGTGCGCACGAAGCATCGTCAGCGTTGGCGTGTCCTGATTATTTTTTCCTACTGCAGCAGCTTTTTCGTATTGNTTTTCACTCAAAAAACGCTCCATTCGCATCTGNTGGTGCAACGAGATATGATTGTTTCCCANTAAACAAACAATGAAAAACATNNNCAACATCTGCGCAACGTTGATGGTTACCAACTGCGAGAACAAGCCATTGCTGCTGATTGGTCGTTCGTAAGGTTGGTANCGCCTNAAGAGAATGACGAGNNNCNCATAAACCAGNGCNGCAAGGACAGACAATACGATAACAATGGTCGTGGTATGCCATTTTGTTCCATAACCAACAGTCATCAAAAGCAAGAAAAGCGAAGGGAAATACGTTAGCGCGTGNGTTCGCTTGTACAGNTTTGTGATNGCCATCACGCCCATTTGCAACAATAGCAACACGAGTGTGATGAGTACTGCACCNATNGTAACGTTGTAATGCGTTGCTCCGTCAGACCAATCATGCTGCGCCGCGAGCAANACATCGCCCTCGTAGAAATAGAGGTAGATGAAACAAAATGCGAGAAATAGCAAAGCGCAAACCACTCGCATAAGTCTGGTGTTCATCGTTGAATGCGTCATCGTTTTCTAAGCACGACNGCCGATCGTGCAGGTATGTACAATTTCAGCCATCCTTTATGTTGCTTCGCGTAGAGTGCGTCGTAGTTGGTGAAATGCACGACACTATCGTCNGCNANNGCGTTTCCGCCAAATTGTTTCGCGTCAGTATTGAGCACAACTTCGTAATCGCCTTCTGGAACTAAGAANCCATAATCTGNNAAAGAGTGTGTTGGCGAAAAATTAAATACAAAAATAAGATTGCCACGCTTGTAAGCNANAATCTGATCGCCATCATTGTGCCAAATTTCTTCAACCTTTGTNCGGTTAAAGCTTGGTTGTAGCGCCAGCGTTTGCAGCATTGCTTTATCAAAGTCGCCGAGATANCCGAAGCAAAGCGTGTCATCATCTACCAGATGCCACTGACGTCGAGCGTACTTGTGGCTCCAGCCATTTCCTTCACGTGGAAAATCAATCCATTCTGGGTGTCCNAATTCGTTACCCATAAAGTTNAGATANCCACCGTTAATCGTTGACGCCGTAACAAGGCGAATCATCTTATGCAAAGCAATGCCTCGATGCGCCATCTCGTTTTCATCGCCTTTTTTGAAGTGCCAATACATATCGGCATCCACAAGACGGAAAATNATNGTNTTATCACCTACGAGCGCCTGATCGTGACTTTCGCAATAGGAGATCGTGCGTTCGTCTGCTCGACGATTGGTTACTTCCCAGAAAATGCTGCTCGGNTTCCAGTTCTCATCGCTNTGTTCTTTTATCGTTTTAATCCAGAAATCTGGAATNTTCATTGCCATTCGATAATCAAATCCAATACCACCGTCGNTTATCTTTGCAGCGAGCCCAGGCATGCCACTAACTTCCTCGGCTATGGTGATAGCGTTGGGATTCACTTCGTGGATGAGCTGGTTTGCTAAAGTAAGATAACAGATCGCTTCATCGTCTTCGTGTCCATTAAAGTAATCNGCGTAAGACGTGAAAGATTCGCCAAGACCATGNCTATAATAGAGCATCGAAGTAACGCCATCGAATCGGAATCCATCAAAATGAAATTCCTCCATCCAGTATTTACAATTCGAAAGCAAGAAGTGACGAACTTCGTCCTTACCGTAATCAAAACAGAGCGAGTCCCAAGCAGGATGTTCCCTGCGTTCGCCAGTGTAGAAGTATTGACATGGATCGCCAGCGAGATTGCCCAGACCTTCATTTTCATTCTTTACGGCGTGGCTGTGCACGATATCCATTATTACTGCAATGCCTTGCTGATGCGCTGCATCGATTAGNGCTTTCAACTCTTCGGGTGTGCCAAATCGAGACGAGGGAGCGAAAAATGAACTCACGTGATAGCCGAACGATCCATAATAAGGATGTTCTTGGATNGCCATAATCTGAATGCAATTATAGCCATCGGCAACGATACGTGGCANCACCTGNTCGCGAAACTCATTGTATGTGCCTACGCGTTCAGCGTCTTGCGCCATTCCTATATGGCATTCGTAGATGAGGAGTGGGTTCTTNNGAGCGCGGAACGTCTTTTTCTTCCACTGGTATGGCGTTGGATTCCACACTTGCGCAGAGAATATTTTTGTCTGATCGTCTTGTACAACTCTATTTGCCCACGCTGGAATTCTCTCTCCGCTTCCGCCGTTCCAATAGACACGCATCTTGAACAGATCGCCATGCTTCATGGCGCTCTNTGGTAGCTTTAGCTCCCAAACNCCATTGTCTATGCGCGTAGCTTGATAATCGGGCATCTCAGTCCATTGATTGAAATCGCCAACGAGATACAACGCNGTCGCATTTGGCGCCCATTCGCGAAATACCCAACCTGTTTTCGTCGCGNGAAGACCGAANTAATCGTGTCCGTTTGCGAAATCGCTCAAACTACCCGACTGCTTTGCCAATCGCGAAGCAACGTCTTGCGCATGGTCGTGACGACCTTGAATAGCTTGTTCGTAGGGTTTCAGATAACTATCGTGTGCAATCAGTCCAAGCGTTTGTGCAGATTGCTGCTGTTTTTTGCGTGTTGCCATCTTACAGAAATTTAATCGTTGAAACGTTTTCCATTTTCATAATGTCCTGTCGCAATGATTTTGCCATTGCTATCCTTTTCAATAAACTTACCAACGCGCACATCGTTCTTGTAGGTGCCTTCNAAAATTTTGCCATTGGTAAGCAATTCAACGGCTTTTCCATTGCGTTTGCCGTTTTTATAAATGCCTTTGAATCGTGATTTATCATGATAGCGAATGTCGATCTCGCCTTCAACTTTNCCGTTTACGAAATCGCCAGTGTAGGTGTCGCCATTNCGCTTCTCCAAACGACCTTTTCCATGTTGCATATCGTTGCTCCAGTATCCTGTATAGCTGTCGCCGTTTTTCCAAACATACGTTCCGCGACCTTCTTTATTGCCTTTCAAAAACGAACCAGTGTATGTGTCGCCGTTTGCATAACGAATAATTCCTTCGCCACTGCGTTCGCCTTCGACGTAGTTGCCTTCGTAAACGTCGCCATTGCTAAACTTATAAATACCTTTGCCATCTGGCAAATCATTTGTCCAGTTTCCCGAATATACATCGCCGTCAGCGTAATGGTTGACGCCTTTCCCTTGACGTACATTGTTAGCCCACATGCCGTCGTAAGTCGTTCCGTCACCCCAATCAAAGAATCCGTGACCGTGTTTCTGGTCGTTTTTCCAACTACCTTTATAATATGCGCCATTCGAGAACGTGTAAGTGCCTTCGCCATTGCGCTTATCTTGTTTCCAATTACCATCATAAACATCGCCGTTGAAGTAATAAAGAACGCCATGNCCTTCTTGGTAATCGGCATACCATAGACCTACATATTTATTNTTGTCTTTAAAATAAAATGTTCCACGTCCATGCTGTTGGTCTTGAAACCATTCGCCTTCGTATTTCTCGCCATCCGAAAACGTATAAACGCCATATCCCTGACGCTTGCCTTTAACGTACTCGCCCTCGAACGTATCGCCGTTTTTATATGTAGTAAATCCTTTGCCGTATGGCTTTCCGCCAACCATCTCGCCTTTATATGTGCCGCCATCACGCGTCTGACACGTNCCCAAAGTAATCTTCTGGGCTGAGAGTGGTAAAAAAATAAAGTGGAAAAACAGAATAAATAATATTTTTTTCATAATGAATTGCTCGTTGATTAGACTGCAAAGATAGTGCATGCAACGCGAAAAAACAAAAAAAACAATTCTTTTGTTAACCCAAAACTGACCTATATCTACCCTATCTCGACAAACGAAAACTATAAATGAACAAACGAGCGTTTTAACTCAACAAAATAGAAAAGCAAAAAAACAAGACAGAAATGCGTTGCACNAGAAANNNGATTTTAAGAAAACTTTACAANNTTTAACTACGCTTTTTGGCGAAATTTTAACACTTGATTTAACATTCGTTTGCATTTGACCGNCCAATTTCTAATGCACAAATTTTGGTCGTTTTTCGTCGCTTTTTTGTCGTAACTCAACGCGCGAAATGTTAAAATGATAGATTTATGCAATTTTTATACACGTTTTTAACATTTTTCCGTGCAAAACAGCCAATTTTTGAACGTCAATTTTCGGAAAAATGCATTTGTTAAAAAAGTTAAATGATATAAGATAAAAAATTATCTCACGTGAGATAGATTTCTAAAGCGCCCATTTACGACTCGTAAACAGCCTTTTTGCATCCGTATTCCACACGAAACCCTCAAAAAAATCGCAAAAAACGCACTTTTTTTTCACGCGAAATAAAATTTTAACAAATAAAACTTAACATTTTTAACATTCTTTGACACACCAATTTAACACTCTTTTTTAACACTTTTCGCGTACTATATTTTTTTGGTTTATTGCGTAGCGGATTTCGGGCATATATTCAGGTTTGAAAAAGCACAAAAAAAGCAACTCAAAGCGAGTTGCTGGGATTGCGGTGCATGGGAATTTTTATCTCACGACGAGCGTTAGGAACCAGTCTTGCAGCACGCTGCCGTAGCGGTTTTGCGAATCAGCGACGAGAATGAGCACTTGGCTGCCGTCGATGAGCGTTGGACCAACGCAGAGCCCTTCGTAGTTGGCGAAATCTTGGTGGAATAGCGAGATATCGGTGCGCGTCTGCCAAAGAAGCGACTTCGATAGAAGGCTGTTTGGTGCGGAATGGTTTGGAAAAACTTGATAGATTTTTGCATCAACGAATGCTCCAAAAATTTCTTCGGGCACGCAAGCATCGCGTTCGAGCACCAACAGACTGCCATCGCGCAAGGAACACAATTCGCTCACGCCATGCGCTTGGATTTTCATAGGTTGATTGGCTGACGAAACATCCAACGCGTAACGCCAAAGCGACAAAGGAGCGAAGTCGGGCGACAGAGCGGCGATGCGGATGGTCGTATCGGAAGGCAGTGGCGCTTCGGTACACGTGAAAAACTGACGTGAAACTGCGTTGTAAGTCAACGATTCGAAACCGCTGTTGTGCAAATTATTTTCGGAAAACTGCAAGATATGGCAGAGATCATCGCTCTTTCGCAGCAGATTTCCTGTAAGACTATATTCCGCGATGCTGTTATCGCTCTCCCCTACCACAAACAACGATTGCAACGAGTCGTTATAGGCGATTCCTTCAGCATCGCGGTTGGGCAATTCCGTTGAGATAAAACCGCGATAAGCGACCGACAAGATATTGCCTTGCACGCTATCGATTTGGATTTCAACGAGATGGAAACCGTCGGTTGCCGACTTATCATCCGCGAGCGCGTAGAGATTGTCGGCGATGCGACAAATACCGCTGTAATTGCCAGCAGGGATGACCGCAGGAAACGCTTGCGCCTCGTTGGCACGCACCAATCGGAGCGTATCTTGCGCCATTGTGATGACAAACGACAGCGTCAGCATCACAAGGCAAAGCGTTAGGCGTTTAGCGCATTGCATCATCGGTTTGTTTTATCGGAAGAACGGAAAAAGTCAACACATATTGTTCGTTGACCACGTAATTGACGACCACATCTTGGTTTTGCTCGACAAGCGTTGCTGTGAATTGACCTTGTGAAGCGTTGTCAGACGTTGGCATTACGTGGATATCGCGAAACGTCAAGTTGAGTTCTGGGAATAACTTGTAGAGCGTCTCTTTTGCGCACCATATTTTGAGTCGGTCGATGGTTGCAGTAGCGATTTCATCTTCGCGCATGAAATGGCTAACGACGTTGTTGATGCGGTCGGAGACGTATTCCACATCGATACCTACACGCGCTGCGGTCGCAAGGATAATCGTTACGAGTCCACGCGTGTGACTTATACTGATAAAGCGATTGGATAGCAATGGTTGACCGCTTGGCGAGTGGCGCAACGTAAGCGCTTCGCTTCCTATCATATCGAGAAGCAAAGCGTAGGACGCTAAGATTTCGCGACGTCGAATAGAAGAACGTTTGTCGCGTATAGAGTTATAAATGGATTGTAATGAAGGATAGCGCTGGAGATACGCTTCCTCGCGCTCGGCTATTGCAACAACGCCGATTTGCACGTTGTCGAAAGGATTAAAAAAATGCGGTAGCGGCAGATTATTGCGCATTTTTGCGATGGGTTATCACTTTCACTTTGCTAATGCGACGACTGTCGAGTTCCATGACTTCAAATGTGTAATTTTTCCACTTGATTTGTTCGTGTAAAGCAGGGAAATCGCCTTTTAACTCAAGCAACAAGCCTGCTAATGAGTCAGCATCGCCTGCTACTTCAGCCATTTCGTCATCGTCGATTTGCAGAATCTTGCAAAAATCGCTCAAGAGAATTTTGCCGTCGAACAAGAATGAATTGCTGTTCAACCGAGTATAATTCTTGGACTCCTCATCGTATTCGTCGTTTATCTCTCCTACGATTTCTTCGAGTATGTCCTCCATCGTAACAAGCCCACATGTGCCTCCAAATTCATCAACTACGATGGCAATATGTATTTTATTTTCTTGGAATTCGCGCAAAAGATCGTCGATTTTCTTTGTTTCGGGAACGAAATAAGGCGGTCGAATCAATTTTTGCCACTTATAATTTTCGCCTCCCGAAAGGAATGGGAGAAGATCTTTCGTGTAAAGCACGCCGAGAATATTATCGGCAGTATCCTGATAGACAGGGATGCGACTGTAGTTGTTATCGACAACGCACTGGAGCACGTCTTTGAAAGACGCATCCGCATCAATGTCAACGATATCTTGACGCGGTGTCATCACCTCTTTTGCAGTCTCATCGCCAAAGCGAATAATGCCTTGCAGCATGCTTTTCTCGTCTTTGATTTCTTCTTTATCTGTGAGTTCAAGTGCTTGTTCCAGATCGTCAACGCTTAGCACGTGATTTTTCTGACGTATGACTTTTTCTGCCAACACGCCACTCTTCAACAATACATAAGAGAACGGCCAAAATAGTTTACGCAAAACGAGAAGAACAGGCGTTGCGAAACGACAGAAACGCAATGCGTTCTGCTTCGCAAAGATTTTCGGCATGATTTCACCGAATAGCAACAAAAGAAAAGTAAGTAGAACTGTGATTACAAGAAACTCGAGCCAATAAGCTCGCGCACCGAAATGAATGAGCTGTCCAAATATATAATTGCACAGCATGATGACAGTAACGTTAACAAAGTTATTAGTTATAAGAATAGTTGCTAACGTTCTTTCGCTATCGTCACGCAATAGGTTGATATTTGCATCAACTGGATTTTTCTCTGGATTTAATTTCGAGAGATCTGTTGGCGATAGACTAAAAATAGCTATTTCTGACGCACTTGCAAAGCCAGATGCAGCAAGTAGCAAGATGGTTAGGATGATGGCGATGATGACGCCGAGCGTTGGAGATTGGAAAGTTACGTCTGAAAGACTTTCGGTTAGAAATGATAAATCCACGTCTTAGGAATTGAAAAAATTAAAATGGAATTTCATCGCTTGCCTTCTGCTCGTCGGTGTGTTGCTCTGTCGCTGTAGTTTCAGCATTTGTAGTCGTATTTCCCTTCGGTGAAAGCATTTCCATGTTTTCAACGTTGATTTCTGTGACTGTACGACGAACGCCACGCTGGTCATCGTAAGTTCTATAGCGCAGTCTGCCTTCAACATAAAGGCGATCGCCAGTGTGAACATACTTCTCTACGATTTGCGCAAGACGACGTTGGAAAATCAGTGTGTGCCAATCGGTACGATCGGGCACTTTCATACCATTTTGGAGTGTATAACCACGTTCGGTTGTAGCCAAACGCACTGTGGCAACTGCCTGGTCAGCGTCATAATAGCGCACATCAGGTTCTTTTCCCACATTTCCTATTAACATAACTTTATTCATGGCGTTTCGATTTTATTTCCACATGCCTAAATATCTAAATCGGAAATTTTTACCTTTTGCAGAAGGAAATTGGCTACGATCATCAACACGTTCGCGAAGATAAGCGACAATGCGCTGGTAGCAATCAAGACCAGACTCTGCCTTGCAACTTGCAACGAAATGCGTGTCACGATATTCGTGTTTGCCAGTCGCTGGAATCATCACGACGCGTTTGAAGTCGAGTGAACCTTCGTACCATCCTGGTCGTTCTTCAGTCAGACTATTGATTGTCTGCATTTGCTCACGACCAGCAGTATTCATCTGAGAAGGATGCAAAGCTTTCTTCTGCTTGAAATCAAGCATTGTTTCAGCAGTTGTTTTAATGACGATAAAATAGACACGAGGGCGAACTTTATAACGCTTCGGATACATTACATCGCTTTCAGCATACAAACGTAAGTCTTCTTCAATGTCAGGTGTAAGATCAATTTCGGGAATACTTCTTAAGAAAGCAATGGCTTCCGATGTAGAGTTAACTAAAGTTTCTTTGTTGAAATATCTAAGGTATAAATTCATCGTGGTAGTAAGACACAAATAAAAAAAGAGCGGAAAACGGGACTCGGACCCGCGACCCCGACCTTGGCAAGGTCGTGCTCTACCAACTGAGCTATTTCCGCAACAATAAAAAAGAATTTCAAATAGAATTTCAAGTGAAGAGGAGGAGACTCGAACTCCCACGTCGTAATTGACACTACCCCCTCAAAGTAGCGCGTCTACCAATTCCGCCACCTCTCCATCATGTCTTTACGCTGAATAAATATTGTGCCCAGAACAGGACTCGAACCTGCACGCCTCGCGGCACACGCACCTGAAACGTGCGCGTCTACCAATTCCGCCACCTGGGCCTGACAACTGGATTTATTCAGCATGTGAGCGGAAAACGGGACTCGGACCCGCGACCCCGACCTTGGCAAGGTCGTGCTCTACCAACTGAGCTATTTCCGCAATTTCTTTTCGCACTAGATAAACTCACGAAAAGCGCGCTTCGCCAAACGCGATTGCAAAAGTAATACTTTTTTCTGTTTCACCAAATTTTTTTGAATATTTTTTCAAAATCGTGGTATAAATATTCGAAATCAGTCCATGCGATTCTTATAATCTTCGTATGAAAAATTACGAAGCAAAGTGAGCGAACCGTCCATCTGGAGTAATGCTATCGAAGGATGATCTATACCATTAAACATAGTCGTTTTAACAGTTGTATAATGATTCATATCTTCGAAAATGATGTTTTCGCCAACCTGGAGTTCGTGATCGAATTTCCAGCTTCCCATAAAGTCGCCAGAGAGACACGAACAACCGCCAAGACGATAGATGTTATCGCCCTGTGAATCGAGAGGCACAACTTGCGCATCGCGAACGGTTGGCATGTAAGGCATTTCGAGGCAATCAGGCATGTGGCACGTGAAGCTGACGTTGAGAATGGCGGTCTTGATGTTATTATTTTCAACAAGATCGACCACCTGTGCAACGAGTGGTCCCGTTTGCCAGCCGAAAGCCGAACCTGGTTCGAGTATGATTTGGAGATGAGGATAGCGTTCGCGGAAATTGCGAATCAGTTTTATAAGAAGCGGAAGGTTGTAATCACTTCGTGTCATAAGGTGACCGCCACCGAAATTAATCCATTTGACTTGCGAAAACCATCGACTAAATTTTTCTTCGATGTGAACCAACGTTCGCTCAAACACCTCCGAACCACTTTCGCAGTGGCAATGACAATGGAAACCTTCAATATCAGACGGTAGTTGATTGGGCAATTGATTGGCAAGTACGCCAAATCGAGAACCTGGAGCGCAAGGATTGTAGAGCAAAGTCTCTACTTCAGAATATTCGGGATTGATACGAAGTCCAAGACTCAACCAATTATTGGCAGCTTTTGCACGATTGTGAAAACGATTGTATTGCGACAAAGAATTAAACGTCAAGTGACTGGAACAGCGTGCAATTTCATCAATTTCGTAATCGGTGTATGCAGGCGAATAAGTATGCGCTTGAGCGCCAAATTCCTCAAGTGCGAGTTTTGCTTCATACAAAGAACTGGCTGTAGTTGCTTGGATATATTCTCGGAAGATGGGGAACGTTTTCCAGAGAGAGTAAGCTTTGAAAGCAAGAATGGGTGAAAAACCAGCCGCGTCTGCTGTTTCGCAGATTAGTTGCAAATTGTGACGCAATGCTTTCTCGTCAAGCACGTAGCAAGGATGATTGATTGCTTGGAGCGTCATCTGATTGGTGTCGGTCATATACGCTATATATATTAAATAAGGTGTGCCCAAAGGTATAATAAAATTCTCATATTTTGCGATTATTACGTTTTTTTATACCAATAATGATGTTGCATTCAAAGAAATTTTATACATTTGCAACGGATACACACAGAGCATGACGCGATGAAACTAATCATCCTGACAAAGCCTAACTTTTTTGTCGAAGAAGACAAGATCCTCGAGACACTCTTCGAAGAGGGATTAGAGTCGCTACATCTGTGTAAACCAAATACCTCACCACTTTATTCGGAACGATTGCTTTCGTTATTGCCTAACGAAAACTATAAGAAAATCTTTGTGCATCACCATTATTATCTGAAAAATGAATACTCGCTTGGCGGTATTCACATTGATGATGAAAAGGAAGAGAAGCCCAAAGGTTATCATGGTAAGGTTGGGCGAACCTGTCACAATTTGGCAGATTTGAAAGCCACAAAAAAGCAATCCGATTTTGTTTTTCTGGGAAATATTTTTGCCAGCGAAACGAACAATGCCACATTCACACAAGACGAACTAAAACAAGCCTCGAAAAAAGGTTTGATAGATAAACATGTCTATGCTGCAGGAGGTGTGACGATAGACAACATCTCTATTGCGAAAGATCTTGGTTTTGGAGGCGTTGTTGTATGCGATGACTTATGGAATCGTTTCGATATTCATCAGGAGAACGACTTTAAAGAGTTGTTATCCTATTTCGAGAAAATTAGAAAAGCAACGAATTAACCTAATTAAACATATACTAAAACACATTTCACACAATGAGCGAAAAAGAATCTTTTCTTGTTTTTTCAGGAACCAGCACACGCTACCTTGCTGAAAGAATATGTAGCAGTCTCGGTTGTCCGTTAGGAAATCTCGTAGTTACACGTTTCTCTGATGGCGAATTCGCAGTTTCATACGAGGAATCCATTCGCGGACGCGACATCTTTCTCATCCAGAGCACCTTCCCTAATTCAGACAATCTGATGGAATTGCTTTTGATGATTGACGCTGCTAAACGCGCTTCCGCAAGACAGATTAACGCTGTTATTCCTTACTTTGGATGGGCAAGACAAGACCGTAAAGACAAGCCACGCGTTAGCATTGGCGCAAAATTAATTGCTGATTTGCTGATGGCAGCAGGCATTGATCGACTGATTACAATGGACTTACACGCCGATCAGATTCAGGGATTTTTCGATGTTCCAGTAGATCACCTTTACGCTTCAGGCGTTTTGATTCCTTATTTGGAGAGTCTGCATCTCGAAAATCCATGTATCGCATCGCCAGACGTTGGCGGTTCGAAACGCGCAAGTTCATTTGCAAAATATTTGGGTTGGCCTCTGGTGCTGTGTAATAAAACGCGTGCACGCGCTAACGTCGTTGAAAGTATGCAAATCATTGGTGACGTTGAGGGAAAGAATGTTGTGTTAGTTGATGACATCATCGACACCGCTGGTACAGTAACAAAAGCAGCCGAGATTATGATGCAAGCTGGCGCATTGAGCGTTAGAGCATGTGCATCTCACTGCGTGATGAGCGGACCAGCATCGGATAGAGTTCAGAATTCACCACTTGTTGAAGTTGTTTTCACCGATTCTATCCCCTACTCCAACCGTTCGATGAAAGTAAAACAACTTTCTGTTGCAGATATGTTTGCAGAAACGATTCGTCGCGTCATCAACAACGAAAGTATTTCATCACAATACATTCTTTAAGAAATGAAATTCAAACACACACTCGTTTTGGCAACTCTGGCATTGATGCTCATGGGTTGCCAAAATCATTCTAATCAGCAAATGATTGAAATAAAAGAGACTTTGCCTGACGTATCAATTCGCGATATGAATAGAGACTTGCAGTCGGTTAAAGAACTCGTTGGTCAACATCGTTTGACGATTATCGATTTCTGGGCAAGCTGGTGCGGTCCTTGTGTTGATGAGATGCCGAAAATGAAAGCGATTTTCGACAAATATCAAAAGCAAGATCTCAACATGATTGGCATTTCTCTCGATAGTAATTTCGAGAGTTGGCAGAGCACTGTTGATGGAATGAAACTCAACTGGACACATCTTTCTGAATTGCGTAAATGGGATGACACAATGGCGAGAACATTAGGCATCCAAGCGATACCTCATACGATGATTGTTGACAAGCAAGGAAATATTCTCTCGCGTGGATTGCGTGGAGATGAATTAGAAAAGAAAGTTGCGGAATTACTGAATAGTACAGAAAAATAAGTACACCTTATTTATATATAATAAAAAAACGCCGAAGGATTGCTTCGGCGTTTTTTCGTATTTGATTAGTTCAACCATTTTACATAACAGAAATCTTGGCGATGTGCCAGTTTATCGTTCTTCGGGAACATGCGAACGCAGCAACGGAATGCGCCTGCGTTAGAAGGTTCTGCCTCACATTCGAATGTGTAGAGGTTGCCTTCGTGTCCCACTACTTTGAACGGACGAACGCAATAGATTTCGTAATCAGTTTCTACTTGTGGACTGTGAAGAATAACCAATTCAAGTCCGATAGCATCGTTCAGTCCTTGCTCATCGATGACGTAGCGCAATTTATATGGAACGCCAGTCTGTCCACCTGAACGCAGGAAATCATCCTCGGCAGAAACGACTTTGATTGAATCCCAACGCTCTGCAACGCATTCTTTCCACTGAGCTATTTCTTTTGCTTCACGATTATTGTCTTTCGAAATCTGTGCAAAACGTTTTGCCAATGGCTGATAGAATTTCGAATAATAATCATCGAGCTGACGCTTCATTGTGTAATGAGGAGCGATGGTAGCGATTGAGTTTTTGATGACTTTAATCCAAGATGCGCTATAGCCTTTCTTGTTGCTGTCGTAATACAATGGGATAATTTCGTTTTCGAGCAATCCGTAAATAGTTGCAGCATCGAGCTGATCTTGATATGCTTGATTCTGATAGGTACGCTTCTGTGGCAGAGCCCATCCAGCACCTTTACGATAGCCTTCTACCCACCAACCATCGAGAACTGATAGGTTGACAACGCCATTCATTTCGGCTTTTTCGCCAGATGTACCAGATGCCTCTTGTGGACGTGTAGGAGTATTCATCCAAATATCAACACCAGAAACCAAACGACGTGCAAGTTGCATGTCATAGTCCTCAAGGAAAATAATTTTTCCTAAGAATTCTGGGCGCTGACTAATCTCAAAAATGCGCTTAATCAATCCTTGGCCAGCACCATCTGCAGGGTGTGCTTTTCCAGAGAAGAAGAACAAAACTGGATGATCAGGATCATTGACAATCTTTGACAAGCGTTCCAAATCGGTAAACAGCAGGTGTGCACGCTTATATGTTGCGAAACGACGGCAGAAACCAATCATCAACGCGTTTGGATTGATGCGCTGTAAGAGTGATACAACGCGCGAAGGATCGCCTTGATTCTTCAACCATGATTCAGTGAACTTCTCACGAATATAATCCACGAGTTTTTTCTTCAAAGTCATACGTGTTTCCCAAATTTCTTCATCGGGAACATCGTAGATTGCATGCCAAATGCTTTCATTACTTTGGTCATTCATGAAATTGGCATCAAAGTATTTATCGTAGAGTTTACGCCATTCAGTTGCAGTCCATGTTGGGAAGTGAACGCCGTTTGTTACATAACCAACGTGATTCTCTTCTGGGAAATAACCTTTCCACAATGGAGCGAACATTTTTTGACTAACCCAACCATGCAATTTACTTACGCCATTAACTTCTTGACATGTGTTGCAAGCGAAAGTTGACATACAGAAACGCTCGCCCTTATCTTCAGGATTGGTACGACCCATTCCCATAAATTCGTCCCATGTGATACCAAGTTGTTCTGGGTATCCGCCCATGTATTTGCTTACCATAGACTCGTCAAAGTAGTCGTGGCCAGCAGGAACTGGCGTGTGAACAGTGTAGAGTGATGAAGCACGAACGAGTTCCAATGCTTGATTGAACGTCAAACCTTCTTTAATGTAATCGCAAAGACGTTGCAAGTTACACAAAGCAGCATGTCCTTCATTGCAATGATAGATTTCTTGTTTGATTCCTAATTTTTGGAGCGTCAGAATACCACCAATACCCAACAGAATCTCTTGTTTGAAACGGTTTTCCCAATCACCACCATAAAGGGTGTGCGTGATAGGTTTGTCAAACTCAGAGTTCATATCGTTATCTGTGTCGAGCAGATACAGTTTGATGCGACCTACGTTCACGCGCCACACGAGTGCGTGTACCATATAATTAATATAAGGTACATCGACAACCATCTGTTGTCCGTTTTCATCGAGTTGTGGTTCGATTGGCAGTGAATTGAAGTTCTGAGCTTCATAGTTAGCCACCTGTTGACCATCAATGCTGAGTGATTGCGTGAAGTAACCGAAACGATACAAGAATCCGATAGCGCAGAGATTAACATTGCTATCAGAAGCTTCTTTCAAATAATCGCCAGCCAACATTCCAAGACCGCCAGAATAAATCTTCAGCGCCTGATTAAGTCCATATTCCATCGAGAAATATGCAACAGACGGGCGCTTTGTGTTAGGTTTAACCGACATATATTTGCGGAATTTCGCATAGACGTCGTTCACTTTCTTCATCATGCGTTTGTCTTTGACAATTTCTTCTTTGCGATCGTAACTCAATCGCTCAAGAAGCATGACTGGATTGTGACCAACTTCCTCATAGAGTGCTTCATCAAGACTCTTAAACATGTTGCGAGCCTCGTAATTCCATGCCCACCACATGTTGTGAGCCAATTCGTCAAGACATGCCAGCTGTTCAGGAAGACTGGACTTAATCGTTAGTTGCTTCCATTGTGGCGTGTTTGCGTAATCTGATTGGATCTTCATACCTTTTTTATGTTATTTTAAATTTGAAATTCGTTGTTCTGCCTTACGAAGAGCTACGTCGTAAGCCTGATCGTAATATTTAATAAATTCTTTCCAAAGGGCTTTTTTCGAAAGCTTTGATGCGTTAGCGCGAATCGTTGAAATATCGCTCTTACTCAAATTAGAAAAATCGACAATGATACGACTAATGGTGTCTGTCAACTCATCATAATTATAATCTGAGCGATGTACAACTTGAACGCCCGACTTTATCGATTCTCGTGCACTCGAATCTTGATCGATTGCCCATAAACCAAAACCAGCTAAATCGGTTGTGATGCAAGGAACCTTAAAAGCAATAGCTTCGAGTGGTGTGTAACCCCATGGTTCGTAATAAGATGGGAAAACGCAGAGGTCATTTCCTATCAACAAATCAAAGTAAGAAACATTGAAAATACCATCTTTGCCGTCTAAATAGCATGGAACAAAAATGACTTTCACTTGTCCTTTTCGGTTATCTATTTGTCGCGAGCGCATCATGTTAAGCACGTTGTCGCCATTCATGTCGTATAGCCAATGCGTCAGAACGGGTTGGTCGAGCGGAGTCGTTTCCGACAATACGCCTTTCATGCGTTCCTGCAGGTCTTTACGTGGTTCACGCATCCAAGCTGGTACTTGAATAAACGCTACAACGTTTTTCTTTAACTCACTGGTATTGCGAACTTTATTTATCGAGTCAATAAACGCATCTATTCCTTTATTTCTAAATTCGTAACGACCACTCGTTGAGATAATCAACGTGTCATCATCGAGTGCCGTTCCCATCAATGCGTTTGCAATACGCAGCAATCTTGCGCGTGCCAATTTGCGTTGGTGTGTGAATTGAGCGCCTTTCGGCAAGAAATCATTTTCAAAACCATTCGGAAGTACAACATCCACAGGTTTATCGAGCAGTTCCTCACATTCTTTTGCTGTGATATCGCTTACCGTCGTAAAGCAATCCACCGCCCAAGCAGTTTGTTTTTCGATGGAATGCTTGCTCTGCATGTTCAATTCTGCTGCCATCTGATCGCCATTATAAGCAAAGAGATAGTCATAGAGCGGTTTCATATTGCCAGCAATGCTTCTGCCGATGCTCGTTGCATGGGTCGTAAACATGGTGGCAATCTCTGGAACGTGCTTTTGTATATACAGCAATCCCAAACCCGTCATCCATTCGTTGCCGTGATAGATTACCTTTTGCGATGCATTCAAATAAAATTTGTAGAAGCTTTCAACAACGAGTCCTGCTGCATAAGAAAACATCGAAGCCTCGTCGTAATCGCCGTAAGCATGCAGACTATCAACATGATAATCTTGCCACAGACGCGTATAGATTTCGTTTTTATCAGAAAAATATGGTTGAAAATCAACCAAAACAGCGACAGGATTTCCTGGAACATTCCAACGACCTACGCGAACAGCTAAACCATTGCGGCGAGCCTCATCACGCCAATCAGCAAAGAGCGATTGATCTTCACAAAAATAGGGATTGGTTGTTGACGGAAAGTCAGGACCGATAAATATCAGATGGTCACCAAGACGCTCAACAAGTGTTTTAGCACGCGTTGATAAAACAGCATAAATTCCGCCAACCTTATTACAAACTTCCCAACTCGATTCGAAAATGTAATCGGGAAAGAGAACGTTTTTACTCATAACTGTTTCAAAATCAGTGGACTTAAACTTTTTCAGAGTCCACCACTATATTGCGCAAATATAAGATAAAAATCAAAAAAAATGCTTATTCTGTCATGATAAAATCCATAAAAATTGCATTTCTTTGATTTATGATAAGTATATTTGCCCACACAATTTGAAAAATTAGAAAACAATGAAAATCAATTCGATAACTACACGAGCATGCTGGGCAATCGTTTGCGCAGTCCTTTTTACACTACCTACGTTTGCACAAAATGAAACTTGCAACTGCAAACAACAAACGAACAACGTATTTCGTGGAGAATTTCGCAACGACGAGTACAATGTCTATCTGATGATCAATTTCTACGACAACAACGTGGTGGTTCCTGGTCAGGAGATATTCGGCGAGATGGCTGGTTATTTCGGAAGCAGCGACGATGGTCGTAAATGGTTGTTCACGAGCGCTGAAATCATCAAAGAAAACACAGCAAACATCGAGATAATCAATGATTACGGCAGCGAAGATCTTACTGCTAAACTGACGAAAAACAGCGATGGCACTTTCACGCTTGAGCAACAGAAAGGTAGCACACTCAAAATTGCACGCAATCGCAAGTGGGTTAAAATGCCGAAAAAGTTGGTTTTCTATAAGAAATAGCGCAAAATCTACCCTACTATATCACACAAAAAAGGTTATCCGCATCAGCAGATAACCTTTTTTATTTGTATTTCGTTTCAGTTACTCGTAAACTTCTTCGATATCGTATTCATCGACGACGTAATCGCCTTTCGCGCAAGGATTAAATCCTTCAGGAATTTCGAATACTGCATCACGACTGTAACCTAATTCAGGTTTAGCGTAAACCTTATTCATAAAGGCTGCCCAGATAGGAAGTGCCATTGTTGCGCCTTGTCCCATCTTTGTCGAATCGAAGTGTATATCACGATCTTCGCCTCCTACCCAAACACCACTCACAAGCTCGGGCGTGAAACCGATAAACCATGCATCTGAGTTGCTATTCGTCGTACCAGTCTTTCCGCCAACTTCACTTTCGATTCCGTAACGATAGCGCAAGCGTCCTGCCGTACCTTCATCGATAACGGCTTTCAGTTCAACGAGCATCTTATAAGCACTCTCCGAACTAATCACTTCATTCATTCTCGGCGAGAAAGTAGCAATCACGTTTCCTTCACTATCTTCGATACGTTGAACAAACGTAGGCGCTACGCGAATACCTCCATTCGGGAAAGTTGTATAAGCGCTAACCATCTCACACACAGAGGCTTCGCAAGGTCCGAGACAGAGTGCCATAGATGGGTGAATGTCGGGATTATTGATGCCAAACTCGTGCAACATGTTCACAAACTGCTGCGGATTGAGTTTACTCATCAAGTATGCGGCTACCCAGTTATTGGATTGCGCTAATCCCCACTTCAACGAAACATTTTGTCCATAACGAGCGCGACTGCCGTTACGCGGAGTCCAAGGTTTGCCTGCTACGGTATAAGTGCGTTGCACGTTAGGCACTTCATCGCATGGCGAGAATCCATTTTCCATCGCCAAGGAATAGAGATATGGTTTAATAGACGAGCCCACCTGACGACGTCCTTCGCTTACCATATCGTATTGGAAATGATTGAAATTCAGTCCACCAACGTAGGCTTTCACTTCACCAGAACGCGCGTCCATGCTCATAAAACCAGAACGCAAGAATTTCTTGTAGTAACGAATGCTGTCGAGCGGCGTCATCACTGTGTCTAAATCGCCGTGATAACTATAAATCGTCATCTCGACTGGCGTTCTGAAAATCTTGCTTATCTCTTCATCGCTCTTACCAGCTTCTTTCAGAACGCGATAGCGCTCGCTCTGATGCACAGAACGATTCATAATGCGTTTTACTTCGCTTGCAGTAAGATTATTAGTAAATGGAGCGTTAGGTTTATGCTTGTTTTCCGCGTTGAACTTCGGTTGCAAATATTTCGCAACATGGTTAAATACGGCCTCTTCTGCCATCTGTTGCATGCGCGAATCAATGGTTGTGTAAATTTTCAAACCATCTGTATATATATTATAAGGTGAACCGTCACGCTTGAAGTTCTTGTTACACCAGCCGTACAATGGATCAGTTTGCCAAGCAATTGAATCAAAAACAAATTGCTTTCTGTTCCAAGATGGATAATCGTCAATATTCGGACGTTTTGCCATCATATACTGACGTAAGAACTCGCGGAAATATGGCGCAGAGCCGTCTTTGTGATCGCGACGATGGAAATGCAATTCCAATGGTTCTGCACTATTTTTCGCGTACTCGTCTTTGGTGATATAACCCTGCTTCAGCATCTGCGAAAGCACCACATTGCGACGCTCACGACAGCGTTCTGGATAACGAACAGGATTGAAAAGCGATGGATTTTTACACAAACCAATCAGCGTTGCTGACTCATTGAGCGTCAAATCCTTAGGTTCTTTATTAAAATAGGTGTTCGATGCGGTTTTAATTCCTACGGCATTGTGCAAGAAATCAAAGTAATTCAAATACAACGCAATGATTTCTTCTTTTGTATAGTTGCGTTCCAACTTTATCGCAATAACCCACTCCACTGGTTTCTGCAACAAACGACCTATCGTAGAGTGTGCCGTTTCTGAATAGAGCTGTTTTGCAAGCTGTTGCGTAATCGTTGAACCTCCACCAGCACTCTCCTGCCCCATCAAACCACGTTTCACGATGGCGCGACCAAGCGCGATATAGTCAATGCCCGAGTGTTCGTAGAAGCGTTCATCTTCTGTCGCCACCAAAGCTTTAACTAAATCTGGTGCTAAGTTATCATAGGAAACTACAATGCGGTTTTCACGATTCAAATTCCACGTTCCCATGATTTTTCCATCGGCAGAATAAACTTGCGAAGCCGCACGGTTGATTGGGTTTTGCAGGTCGGCAATGGCAGGCATATATCCAATCCATCCAAACCATATACCTATGAACGCCAACAATAGAAAGGCGCCAATCACGCCTAAAGTCTTCCAAAGAAAACGAATGATTTTACGTCTCATGTTTCACGTATTTGGTGCGAAGATACAATAAAAAAATGATAGAGAGCGTAAAATACGAAAAAATAACAACTTTTTCGGAATAAATTTGGGATGTTTCACGAAAAAAAACGTATCTTCGCCAACGATTCCTTTTATAGATTATTTTTAGCCTAAATCAATATTTTATTATGGAAAGAGATCAACAAATTTTTTCACTTATTGAACAAGAACACCAACGCCAGCTTCGCGGAATGGAACTCATTGCTTCAGAAAATTTTGTCAGCGATGAGGTAATGCAAGCTATGGGTTCGTATCTCACAAACAAATATGCAGAAGGACTTCCTGGCAAACGGTACTACGGGGGCTGCGGAGTAGTTGACCAAGTTGAAGACTTGGCGCGCGAACGCGTGAAGAAACTTTTCGGAGCTGAGTTTGCTAACGTTCAACCGCACTCAGGTGCGCAAGCTAATGCAGCCGTTCTGCTCGCTGTCTTAAAGCCTGGCGATACTTTTATGGGCATGAACCTCGATCATGGAGGTCACTTGTCACACGGAAGCCCAGTCAATACGTCTGGAATTCTTTATCATCCAATCGGATATAATCTCAATCGCGAAACAGGTCGTGTAGATTACGACGAAATGGAACGACTTGCGCTCGAAAACAAACCAAAACTGATCATCGGTGGCGGTTCTGCTTACAGCCGTGAGTGGGATTACAAACGTATGCGACAGATTGCCGACGAGGTTGGAGCGCTTTTGATGGTCGATATGGCTCATCCAGCAGGACTGATTGCTGCAGGACTGTTGGAAAACCCTGTAAAATATGCACATATCGTTACGTCAACAACGCATAAGACGCTTCGCGGACCACGTGGCGGTATTATACTGATGGGAAAAGACTTCGAAAATCCTTGGGGATTGCGAACTAAAAAAGGCGAGCTAAAGATGATGAGTCAGTTGCTTAACTCTGCCGTTTTCCCAGGTCAACAGGGCGGTCCACTTGAGCACGTTATCGCTGCCAAAGCTGTAGGATTCAACGAGAACTTGCAGCCTGCGTGGATTGATTATGCTAAACAAGTGAAGAAAAACGCTGCAGTACTGGCAGAAGAACTCGTAAAACGCGGCTTCGGCATTGTTAGCGGTGGCACAGACAACCACTCTATGCTCGTAGATCTGCGCACGAAATATCCAGAGCTTACAGGTAAGGTTGCAGAGAACGCGCTTGTTGCTGCGGATATCACAGTCAACAAAAATATGGTGCCTTTCGACACGCGTAGCGCATTCCAAACCAGCGGTATTCGCTTAGGAACAGCAGCGATGACCACGCGCGGAGCAAAAGAAGACATGATGTTGCTCATCGCAGAACTCATCGAAGAAGTTCTCAACGCACCTGAAGACGAACGCGTAATCGCGAAAGTACGCGAGAAAGTCAACGATACCATGAAGGATTATCCACTCTTCGCTTACTAAACTCACAAACATTCTATTCATACAACAACGCCCTGCAACCATCAAGCTGCAGGGCGTTGTTTTGTTTATTATAATTCAAAATTTTTCTCTTGCGTTTCTTTGTTTTAGAACGCCACTACCCTAACTCACCACATTCATCGGCTTGCCTTCAACGAATGCTTTGACGTTTTCGGTGGCGATAGCCATGAGGCGGACGCGTGCTTCGTAGGTTGCCCAAGCAACGTGCGGCGTAAGGAATGCGTTGGGTTGCGAGAGTAATGGATTGTCCGACGAAGGCGGTTCACTACACATCACATCGGCTCCGTAGGCAGCCAATTTTCCAGAAGCAAGCGCTGCGGCGACATCGCGTTCATTCACGAGCGGACCGCGACCAGTATTGATTAGAATGGCACCATCTTTCATCTGCGCAATCGTTTGTTGGTTGATTAGTTCACGCGTTTCGGCGGTCAAAGGACAATGCAACGTGATGACATCGCACTCTTTTAGCAGTGTCGGAAGGTCCACTTTCCGAATGCCAACAGGCAATACGTTGGTTTCTTTGCTCGTCAACGCCAAAACTTTCATACCAAAAACCTGAGCCGCTTGCGCGACTTTCATCCCTATATTTCCAAGCCCTACAACGCCCATCTGCATGCCAGCGAGTTCGTGAAGCGGCGTATCCCAGTAGCAGAAATCGGGATTAGCGCTCCATCTCCCTGCTCTGTTTTGCGTAGCATAATGATCTACGCGATTAACGATATTCAACAAATGTGCGAAAGTCATCTGAACAACACTGTAAGTGCTGTAAGCGGGAATATTCGTTACAATAATTCCGCGACGTCGAGCTGCTGCAACATCAACGATATTATAGCCTGTTGCAAGCACACCGATATATTTCAGGTTCGGCAACTGCGCCATCTGCGCGTCAGAAATAGCCACTTTATTGGTCAAAACTACATCGGCATCTTTGGCGCGCACAAGCATTTCATCGTCGTTTGTGCAATCGAAAACGGTCAACTCACCAAAAGCGCGTAGCGGTTCCCACGACAAATCGCCTGGATTGGCGCTATAGCCGTCTAAAACAATGATTTTCATAGTCTAAAATATGTGATTTATTTTTCAAAACGCTTACCCCAACAACGCAACATCTGCTGATAGAGTTTTTCTTCCGATGGCGAATGTTGCGCGTGCCAGAAGCGTTGCGATTGCAATGCATCTGGAAGATATTGCTGTTCTACAAAATTATTCGGATAATCGTGTGCATAGCGATAACCATCGTGATAACCCAGCTGTGCCATCAAGGCGGTTGGTGCATTTCTTAGATGCAAAGGAACAGGCAGATTGCCGCTCTCTCTCACCTTCGACAACGCAGAATCGATGCCCAAATATGCTGAATTACTCTTCGGACTCGTTGCCAGATAAACGGCTGCTTCAGCTAATGGAATTCGCGCTTCTGGCCAACCGATTTTCATTACCGCATCAAACGCTGCGTTTGCAAGCAAAAGCGCGTTGGGATTTGCCAAACCAATATCTTCGGACGCGCTAATAATCATGCGCCTTGCAATGAATTGCGGATCTTCTCCACCTTCAATCATCCGCGCCATCCAATAAAGCGCGGCGTCGGGATCGCTTCCGCGAATGCTCTTGATAAAGGCTGAAATAATATCATAGTGCATTTCGCCGTCTTTATCGTATGCAAGCGGATTCTGTTGCAATCGACTTTCAACCAAAGCATCGGTGATTTCAACTTTATCTTCTTCGGTTGTCGTCACCAATTCAAGGATATTCAACAGCTTTCGCGCATCGCCACCGCTATAACGCAACAAAGCGCCAGTTTCTTGCAGCACAATCTGCTTCTTTTTCAACTCTTCGTCTTCGTTAATCGCACGATGTAGCAGCGTCAGAAGGTCGTCTTTTTCCAACGATTTCAACACATAAAGTTGACAACGCGACAAAAGCGGACGAATAACTTCGAAAGATGGATTTTCGGTTGTCGCGCCTATCAGCGTCACAACGCCACGTTCTACCGCGCTCAGCAGTGAATCTTGCTGCGATTTGCTGAATCGGTGAATCTCGTCTATAAAAAGTATCGGCGAATTGTTATTAAAAAACCTACTTTTCTGCGCTCTTTCAATCACGTCGCGCACGTCTTTCACGCCGCTACTCACTGCACTGAGCGTGTAGAATGGCGTGTTTAGTTGGTTCGCAATAATCTGCGCCAAAGTTGTTTTACCTACTCCAGGAGGGCCCCACAATATAAATGAGGTGATATGCCCCGCATCGATCATCTTGCGGAGCACGGCGCCGTCGCCTACTAAGTGCGTTTGACCAACGTATTCGTCGAGCGTGCGAGGGCGCATTCGTTCTGCTAAAGGTTCACTCATCGTTGCGAAGATAATACTTATTCAGCAAAAAACAAAAATTCATGTGAAAAAAGGTCGGAAACCAACGAATTTCGGTCGTCAAAAAATGAAAGAAAATCCTAATCCACACAAAACAAGATTTTAAGAAAACTTTACAAAATTTAACTATGCTTTTTCGCGAAATTTTAACACTTGATTTAACATTCGTTTGCATTTGACCGACCAATTTCTAATGCACAAATTTTTGCCGTTTTTCATCGCTTTTTTGTCGCAACTCAACGCCCGAAATGTTAAAATGATAGATTTATGCAATTTTTATACGCATTTTTAACATTTTTCCGCGCAAAACAGCGATTTTTTGAACGTCAATTTTCGAAAAATCTCGATTGTTAAAAAAGTTAAATGATATAAGATAAAAAATTATCTCACGTGAGATAGATTTCTAAAGCGCCCATTTACGACTCGAAAACAGCCTTTTTGCATCCGTATTCCACATCAAAGGGCGAAAAAAATCGCAAAAAACGCACTTTTTTTTCACGCGAAATAAAATTTTAACAAATAAAACTTAACATTTTTAACAATCTTTTACACATCCATTTTAACACTATTTTTTAACAATTCCAGCGCAATAAAATCGCCCAAAAACAGTCCCCAAAAATGGTTCCAATAAAACGCGAAAAAATTTGACTGATTTGCGAGATTTTTTTGTGTGGTTTTCGACGTTGTTTCACTACCCCATTTCCCTTTACTCCACGCTCTGCGAAATTTCTTTGCGGAGACGCGCCATTTTCTCGATGCGATCGAGGGAGTAAGTGGTTGAGTGAGCGCTGAGATAGTCGAAGAAAGCAAACGATTTCGCGTGCAACATCTCGCGAAGAGGACCCGTTTGCAAGTCGCCTTCGGCTAAAAAAAGTTCGGCAAGCATTTCAATCTTGCAGTCGCGTCGCGCGCTGTCGGGCTCGTTGGCTGCGAGATAATCGAAAATCTCGTCAACCGAAAGTTGATGGAACAGCGTTGCATCGCCAACATACTGCGAATAGAGTTGCAACAGCGCATCCTGTCGCGCTGTTTCGTCTTTTTCGAGCACGCGTCGCAACGCTTCCATAAACTCGCGAACGAGGCGCACGATGTAATCTCGTTGAAGCATAACGGCACAAATTTAGGAAAATCGTGGCAAGAGTGCGTTTTTTTAAGTGTTTTTTTGAGTCAAAAGTTTGGATATCATAATTTAATATTTATTTTTGCCATCGAAACGATGCTTGATTTATCATCCGACATCCGCAACAGCTTGCTTGTGAGCGTCATTCAAATGAATTGTCGTTGGAATGACGAAGAAGCAAATATACGGGAAGCCGAGCGGCTGATGGATAGCGTTGAGGCGAGCCAGTTGTACGTGCTGCCAGAGATGTGGAATACGGGGTTCGCGACCCATCCCGAGCGTTTGGCGACGACATCGCGCGCAATCGACTGGATGAAAAAGGCGGCAGCCGAGCGCGATGCAGCGATTTGCGGTTCGGTGGCAGTGCTTGACGGTGGCTGGCGCAATCGTTTTGTTTTTGCAAAGCCCGATGGCGAGATTTCGTTTTACGACAAACGCCATCTGTTTCCGTTGGGTGGCGAAAGCGAAAACTATGAATCAGGTCGCGCGCGTATTATAATAAAGTATCGCGGTTGGCGCTTTAAGCCATTAGTTTGCTACGACCTGCGCTTCCCTGCATGGTGTAGAAACGACGATGATTGCGATGCGTTGCTCGTTGTTGCGAATTGGCCTGACACACGAATCAAAGCGTGGGATATCTTGACGCAAGCGCGCGCTATCGAGAATCAATCGTTTGTTATTGCATGCAACCGCTGTGGCGATGATCCTAAAAACCATTATTCGGGACATAGCAAGATTATCGCGCCAAGCGGAGAGATTATCGCAGAAGCAAACATGGCGCAACCAACGCTACACGCTGAAATCAGCAAGCAGCAAATTGAAAACACAAGGAGCAACCTTGATGTTTTATCTGATAGAGACAAAATAACCATTTACACAATATGAGAAAAGAAAAAAACATTCTTACACTTAAAACCATTACAAAGAGTAATGTTTGGAAACTGCAAGAAAACGACATTACAAACATGATTGAAGCCGCTAAAAAGGATACAGACTTCAAAGAGAATAAGAATCATTACATCAGTATTATCAAGAGCGCCTTCGAGATTGAAGAATATCCTGCAGAACCAGCAACTATCGCAAAGAAATATAAGGAACGCGGTTTCAAAACGTCGGTTATCAAACTGGATGAGAACACGACGCTGAATTTGGCTATAAAGAAGCGCCCGATAACGCGTATCACTGATTTGACATACGAGAACATTCGCCACATATCTGCTGCAAAACTGCTTGAAGTGATTGGCAATAATTTTGGCGGTGGATGGGATAGCATTTCGCAATCCATTAAAGATATTATCGAATCTGGCTTCGATGTGAGCACCACTACCCTACCTGCAACGCGATTGCGCAAGCCTGGTGGAATGTATGAGAAGAAAGTAGCGGATGGTTTTGAGGTTTTGGAAATTCCAAAGGGTTCTTGGACTGAAGCCATCTTCGTGAAAGCAAAACCTGAACCAACAACAAAGCATGTGCCAATCTTTAGCGATGATCTTGACAACGAGAAAGATATCGACTTGGACAACGAAGACGAAGATGCTGAATTGCCAGAAGACGAATACGAAAAGGAGAACGACGATGAGTTTGACGTTGATTTGGAAGTGGAAAGCTATCGCACGACGTTCGACGAAGATCCTTCTGAGCTGAGTCTTGACGATGTTGTCAACGAAGAAGACGAGGATTACTAAAGCAAACAAACGAAATAGAATTCGAAAATATATAAAAGTCTGACGTACTGCATGTACGCCAGACTTTTTTTTTCGTTGCACTCCATTCATATTGCAAAGAACTACAATTTTATTTCACACGCTTTCGCGCGCGCGTATATTATAAATAGGTGTAAAACGCATTGAATGGTGACAAAAAAGAAAAGGCTTACCACGATGGGTAAGCCTTTTGCTATTTGGGTTTGTTCAAGAAGAACAAGGGTTTTACTGATTAGAAGAACAGATAACGGTTATCCACAACGTTAGCTTTCATATATAGCTCGTTAATTGGGTTACCTATGTGTTGCATCAGCTTCTGCATGAGTTTTTGTTTCTGTGCTTTAGCATCGAATTTCACTGGACGGTTGGTCTTATCCTTTACTTGGAAGAGATAAACGCCATTGTTACCTTTGACAGGAGCTTTGCAGAATTGTCCTTTTGCAGTACCTGCGATTGCACCGCTAAGAGCTGGTTCAGCAGCGCCAGTCTCTGGGATAAAAACAGGTGAAGCGAAAGTTACCTGATTCAGGTCAGAAAGTTTTGCGCCTTTAGCTTCGGCATCCTTAAGCGACTTCACGCCTTTGAGGTTTGCCATGATTTGCTCGGCTTTCTTATCTTTCATGACTTCAGTCTTAACGAATTCTTTTACCTGAGCATCATCAAGCGAACGATATCCTGCAGGATGAATCTTGTCAAGAATGCATACAAGGAGGTGGTCGTTGTTGCCACATTCGTAGAGCGGTGAAACCTTACCCTCTTTTGTATCGAATACCCATTTCAAAGCCTCGCGTGTTGAACGGATGTTAGCGAGATTGTGTTGTGCTGTAGTGACATCTGTCGCTGTTTGTACGGTATAGCCCGCTTTCTTAGCTGCTTTCTCGAGCTCGGCAGGGTTTTTAGTGATGTTACTTACGAAGGCACTAAATTCGTTGTAAGCTTTACGATAAGTATCCTGTGAGAAATCGATGTTACGCTTGATAACGGCTGCGATATATTTCGTAGTCATTGCTTTGCGGTCAAGGATTTGGAGGATAACGTTATCTTGTGTCAACGTCAGATTGCGTGTTTCGCCAACTGCTGCATTATTAAGCGTTTCGAAAATCGACTTAGTATCGCGGTCGATTGATGGAGCGCTCTCGTATTGTGCTGTAGTAAGCCAAGTTTTCGCACCAGTCTGACCGTATTTCTTTGCGATAGCTTCGAAATCTGCGCCACCTTGCAATGCAGTGTAAATAGAATCGGCACGCTTGTGTGCTTCGTCAGCAGTAGCGCCACCAACGCGAATCCAGCGATACTGCACTGAATCAGGCAATTGTTGCTTACTAACGAGCTTAATAATGTTCAATGTGTTGTCTTGTTTGTTTTCTGTTGGTGCAGATGTTTGTCCAACAGCCATAGAATCGAGCTTTTGAGCGATATCCATTGGGAAAGCGTTCTTTGAAACAGGCAAACCGAGATAAGGAACCTGTGAAGTGCTCTTGCGAACTACTTCAGTTGGATCAGCAGCTGCTGCGAGTTGCGCTGCGTAAGTCTTGAAAGTAGAATCTAACTCAGCACGATCGTTTGTAGAAGGCTTTACAAGAACATCGACATACTTCACGTCACGAGTCTCGAGCAACTGACGGAAACGAGGTTTCATTTCGTTGTATTTTGCTTTCAGCTCGTCGTTGGTGATTTTCACCTTACTATCTTCAATACTCGTGTAAGGAATAGTAGCAAGCGCTACGTTGCTTTCCTCGTTCTCGTCTTGGAAAGCTTGTTTTGCCTCAACGTTGTTTGTAAGAAGGCAATGTGAGAGCAGTCCTTGATATTTCTGTGCAAGCAGTTGTGTACGAAGATTTTTCTCTGTGAATGTCCAGTACTTGTACATCTGCTCGTATTGTTGCGCAAGCTGTGGGTTAGAAGATTTAACCTTCTTATATTCAGCGAGGAATTGCTTCAATGCGTTTACATCGAAACGACCTGTCTCTTGCTTAACGAATGGAGTCTGCAACAGTGCTTGGTTAGTACCTTGCTGAAGCACGTTTTGCAATTCGTCATCCGTTACAGTAAGACCGAGTTTATCGGCTTCGTTTTCGATGAGTTTGTTCATGATGAACTGGTTCCACACCATATCCTTCACCTGATTGAGTTGTTCGTCGTTCAGGTTGTCAACACCCTGCTGCAGTTTCAGCATCTCGGTGTATTCGTCCATCATCTTTTGGAATTCCTGTACGTTAACTTTTTCTCCTAATACTTCTCCGATTTGTTGACGGCGATCGTTCTTTTGCGCGTCACATGAGCGGAATGCCTCTTCGGCGATGAAAGCGAAAAGTGCAACACCAATGATTCCGATGAGTAATGCACCTTTGCTTCTGATTTTTCCTAATGCTGCCATTATTTAAATTATTTTGTTATTGTTTTAATTCGTAAAAATGAATATTTTTGAAAAATGCGTTGCAAAATTAGTAATTTTATACGAAAAGCGTAAAGATTTCTTCCCTTTTTTCTTTAGAAAAGCACGAAAAAATGGGTGCTTGCGCTTGGTTAAAGCGAAAAAACGGAAAAATGTATAATTATTTATCGTTAATTTTCAGTTTAACGAGTTCGATTTTGGTCATTGTATTCTTCAGAATCTTGAAGCTATACTTGCCGATATTAACGATTTCATTGAGTTTCGGGAAGCTTTCGAAATGGTTGAGAATAAAGCCTCCTATCGTGAGATATTCATCACTTTCGGGCAGATCGAGATTGAACATTTCGTTCACTTTATCGATTTCCAATCGTGCAGACAGCACATACTCATCGTCAGCCGTTTGTTTGGCAACGTAATGTGCGTTGTCATGTTCGTCTTCGATGTCTCCAAAAATTTCTTCTACGATGTCTTCGAGCGAAATGATGCCACCTGTGCCACCAAATTCATCAACTACAACGCCAAGACTTTTCTTTTTTTGCAAGAAAGTCTGCATCAGCGTGTGCGCAAGCATGGTTTCGGGAACGAAAGGCATTTCTTGGATTCTGTCGCGCCATGAATTAGGATCGCGGAACATTTCAGATGCGTGGATATAACCAACGATGTGATCGATATCGTCTTCATATACGATAATCTTGCTATGTCCGCTGTCGATAAATGTTTGGCGTAGCTCGTCGATTGAGCAGTTATTTTTGTCGATTCCAGTGATTTCAGTTCGCGGAATCATGCAATCGCGCACTTTAATTTCTTGGAAATCGAGCGCGTTTTGGAATATTTTGACTTCCGCTTCGATGTCTTTTTCACTTTTCGCGCTATCGATACTCGATTGTACAAGATAGTCCAAATCGACTTTTGTGAATGCTCCGTCAGCCTTATCCTTCTCAACTTTAATGCCAACGATGCGCATGATGATTCGCGAAAGGAAGGTTGCGAATTTGCTGATAGGCCAAAGAAGAATGTAGAACAAATAAGCTAAAGGCGAGAAAAACGATAACAGACCGTTGGGATTGCTCTTGAACAGCATTTTTGGCAAGAATTCGCCAGTGAAAACAACGATGATTGTCGAGAGAATCGTGTCGGCTGGAACGGTAAAACCTGCATCCATGCCGCGAAAGATGGTGTTATCGAATAATTTAGCAATCAAAATACCATAAACAACCAGCACAATGTTATTGCCAACAAGCATGGTGCTGACGAAATCGTTGGAATGTTTATAAAAGAAACGAATGATTCGCTGTGGAATACTATTCTTTTCTTTGTTCATTTCTGCCAACATACGATTGCTCGACACGAAAGCGATTTCCATGCCCGAGAAGAATGCGGACAGAATGAGTGTTATGATGATGCCAATGATAAGACCTACGCTGATTTGTTCCATTGTTTGATTATCTTGAAGAGCCAGGTCGTGGTTCTACTGGTGGGCGTTGCATCACTGGTCCAGATGAACCAGCAGGCGAAGTTGGTTCTTCGGAAATCATATCGCCACGTTCGAACGAACCTTTGCTATTAGATACGTAATATTTTGTCATCTTTTCGTCGCTTCGGAAGTAGCTTCCTTGAAGCTGACGCTCTGGAGTAATGAGCTGAGAGAATACATGGGAATAGAGTTCGTGCTTAGATTCATCCCAAAACAATTGTTCACTGGCAAAACGCAAGCCATCTTTGGTCAGAATACGCACGCGACCACGAAGTTCCCATAGCTTCATGCGATCGTAATAATAAGCGGTGTCGGCTTGGATGTAGGAATTGACGTGGAATTTTTCATCGAATTGTTCCAAGAAAAGTCCTTTTTCGAAAATCCATCGTGATGGATTAACATTTTGGTTGACTTGCCATTCTTCGCTAACAATGCGATATTTGATAACGCCAGAGTCACTGATGAGCGTGTTCACGCCACGTGTTGTCATCAGAGCAACAGAATCGCGATCATGGATAGCAGGTGCAGTGTGCGATTTCTGCTCTTGACAAGCACAAAGAAAAATAGAATAAAAAGGCAATGGACACGAAATGCGTTTTCATTTCAGGCAAACAGTTTATTCAACCTTCCATTTAGCAAACCAGCGCTCGTTGAATGTCACGCCGATATTGATGCGGAACGTATTTTCTGATATCATTCCCGTTGCTGATTGGCGAGCCCATTGTGCTGAAACATTGACAAGCGAACGAACATTATAACCATTCATGATTGGAATGCCAAATCCGAAACTTGCACTTATTTCACTTGGACCATCAGCTCCATTTATTTTTAAATAAGGTGTAGAATAACCAAATCCTGCACGATAGCGCAGACGTTTGAAAAAATAGCGACTGTTTTCTTGTTCACAATATTCGCCACCGACAACAATCTTGTGGCGATCTTTAAACATGTCTTTCTTTAATGTATATGAAGGTACGTCGTTTACAACTTCGTAAACGGGCATTTCAACGTCAGCCCAACGCTGCATGGTATAGTCGGCACCGAATTTTAGTTTGTTGTGATGATTCCACATAAAACCGACACCGAATGTTGTTGGCAGTGCAAGCGCATTTTCGGCTACATAACTTGTAGTATCGGAAACTGATGTTTGAGAGTTGACAGAAATTACTTTACATTCGGCATCTGCACCAAGTTTGTGTCCTGGAGAATAGGTTAAACCAATCGTAACCCAATCTTTTTTAGCCAAACGAGCGGTGTATTGCAGACCGAAATCAAGTTTATAACTTCTTACGTCAGCAGAATAATATTTTGAAAGCGTATTTGTCGTTTCGTCATCGTATGCATTGACAACGCTACGATCGATTGTTCCCCAAACATACGACACGTTTGCACCAATCGAAAGACCTTTAAACGGTTCCCATCCAAGTCCACCGTAAACGGCGTGAATGCCTCCGCTTCCCTGATAAGTATTAACGTATTGAGAACTGAATACATCACCAACGTATCCCGTTGTGTTATAATTATAACCCACGTTAGTGATTGGAATTAAACCGAATCCGAGACCGAGATGTTTTGCCAAACGCAAACCTGCTACAAGGTATTCGAAATCGGCATTCTTAGCATTGACACGCTTACCGCCTTCTTCGAAATTGGTAATCTGCATAGACAGACCGCCATCGAAAATAAATGAAAGAGAATCGATCGAAGAATAAGATGCTGGGTTTAGGAAATTGACTTGGTTATGCTCGTGAAATCCATAGCCGAGTCCATTCATTCCGCGATTGAAACCGCTTGTTTGATCTGATAAAAGACCTAAACCCCATTGGCTGTAAGGAGAGTTAGTGCCACTTTGCGCGAAAAGTGAAAGAGGCAATAACAGCAGTAAAGTGTATACTAAATTGCGTTTCATTTCTATCAAATTATAATTCAAGGTGCGAAGTTATGGTATTTTTTTCATATACTAACCACGAAGAATGCAAAAAAAACAAAAATGAAGGCAAAGCAAAGCGCGTTGCTATCGTTTTTTACTGAAATCTTGTTAATTTTGCCGCATGAAATGGTTTAGACGTGTCTTTACGTGTTCGTTGTTGATGCTTACGCTGTCGTGTGTCAACGTTTGGAGCGAAGATAGCATTAGAGTTTCGCTCGTAACTTGTGGTCCTGGGAATGAGGTTTGGTCGCACTTCGGTCATAGTGCATTGCACTATCAAGACGTTTCGCGCAACATCGATATCGCTGTTAACTACGGACTATTCTCGCTCAATTCAGATCATTTTATCTGGCGCTTCATTATGGGGACAGCCGACTACGAGATGGGAATTGCCGACTTCAATCGCTTTCTTGATTCGTATGCTGCAGAAGGGCGATGGGTAAAGGAGCAAGAACTAAACCTAACAAATGACGAAAAGCAAGCTATTGCTCAGGCAATCGATTTGAATTTCCGACCAGAAAATCGTGCTTATCGGTATAATTATTTCTACGACAATTGTACGACACGCGCACGAAATATCATCGAATCGAACATCAAAGGCGATGTTCGTTGTAGTGGAGAAGATGTGCAAGACGTGACGTTGCGCGATATGGTGCATCAAGCGATTGGCACAGATCGATGGACTCGATTCGGAATTGATTTATTGATTGGCGTAATGGCTGATCAACCAACTGACAGACGCACGCGACAATTTTTGCCTGATTCGCTTGCAAGTTCGTACGACCATGCAGTAATTATTGAAAACGATACAACAACGCGTCAATTAGTGACGTCAGAACAACAACTCGTCACGATAGAAAATCAAAGCGAAAAACCAACAAAAAATCTCTTTACGCCCTTGTTCGTAATGAGTCTTTTAGCAGTCTTAATTCTACTTATTACATTCTTCGAGCGTTACAAGAACAAATTTTCTTATTTAACTGATTTCCTAATACTTACAATTACAGGATTAGCTGGCTTAATTCTGTTTCTATTGATATTCTCTAAGCACTGTTGTGTAAGTCTTAATTTCCAGATTTTAATGCTTTGTCCACTTAACGTATTCTTTGCTTATTTTGTTGCAAAAAGAACAAAAAAGCATCAAAATCATCCATGGTTAAAAATCTGGTGCGCGATGATTTTATTGATGCTCATTCTCGGTTTTTGGCAGCAATATGCAGAAGGAATTTACGTTTTGGCATCATCTTTGCTTGTGAGATATCTGTTGCGTTTTTTTGGCAGAACAAAAGAAAATGCTTAATTTCGCGACGTATTTTTAATAGAGTAAACAACAATAATTATTAAATAATGAGTTTTACCAGTTTTTTACAATCGATATTTGGCAATAAAAGTACGCGTGATATGCGCTTAATTCAGCCTTTGGTTGAGAAAGTAAAGGCAGAAGAAGCAGCAATCCGAAGTCTATCTAACGACGAGCTTCGCGCAAAGACTAACGAAATCAGACAATTTGTTCGAGATGCTGCAAAAGAACAGCGAGAAAAAATCGACGAACTAAAAGCTACGATTGAGGATACGCCGATTGACGAACGCGAAGCTATTTTTAATCAAATTGATAAAATAGAAAAAGAAGCGCTTGATAATTACGAAAAAGCGCTAAACGAAGTGATGCCAGTTGCATTTAGCATCATTAAAGACACAGCGCGTCGTTTTGCTGAAAACGAAGAAACGATTGTAACAGCAACCGACTTTGATCGCGAATTGGCAGGTAATCCTGCAAACGATTTTATCACCATCGAAGGCGACAAAGCTTACTACCACAATCACTGGACAGCAGGTGGCAATGATCTTAAATGGGAAATGGTTCACTATGACGTGCAGTTGTTTGGCGGTATTGCGCTTCACCAAGGAAAAATTGCAGAAATGGCAACGGGAGAAGGTAAAACACTTGTCGCAACCCTACCCGTTTTCTTAAATGCCTTAACAGGTAACGGCGTTCATGTAGTCACTGTGAACGATTATTTGGCTAAACGTGACTCCGAGTGGATGGGACCACTTTATATGTTTAATGGTTTATCAGTCGATTGCATTGATAAACACACTCCAAACTCACCAGAAAGAAGAAAAGCTTACGAAGCTGACATCACATTTGGTACAAATAACGAATTCGGTTTCGATTATTTGCGCGACAACATGGCGATTTCGCCTGCTGACTTAGTGCAACGCATGCACAACTACGCCATCGTCGATGAGGTTGACTCGGTTTTGATCGATGATGCACGTACTCCTTTGATTATTTCTGGTCCAGTAGAAAAAGGTGACGACCAGATGTTCGAAGAATATCAACCTCTGGTAGAGCGTCTCTTTGGTGTACAACGCCAATTAGCGACAAAACTGCTCGCAGAAGCAAAGACTAAGATTACAGAAGGTCAACAGAAAAACGACGAAAAGGAAGTTACCGAAGGATTCCTTGCGCTTTATCGTTCTTATAAAGCACTCCCCAAGAACAAAGCATTGATTAAATATCTTTCCGAAGAGGGTATCAAGTCTGGAATGTTGAAAACCGAAGAGTACTACATGGAAAACAACAACAGACGCATGCCCGAAGCTATCGAACCATTGTATTTCGTTGTTGACGAGAAGCTTCATTCTTGTGATTTAACAGACAAAGGAACTGATTGGCTGG